>QWCP01000086.1_pt1 | contig 66286 bp, 47 predicted proteins | sample 1972561 | NCBI WGS metagenome assembly QWCP01 (sample SAMN09866705, study PRJNA288562) | Human vaginal metagenome isolate pre4_vaginal, whole genome shotgun... | isolation source: vagina | host: Homo sapiens | place: USA: California
CGCCGAGAGATGCAGACAACCTCTCGCTACGCTTCGAGAACGTCTGCATCTCTCGGCGAGGGTTACTCTTTTATTGCACTTCGTTTTGGAACTTGCATACTGCCGTATAGGCGCAGCTTTTTAATGGAGGAGTACTTGTTATGGTAGCAAATCAATTAAAGAAAGTGAAAGGGGCAACCAATGCAATTCGCTTAGAGCTTAGATTTGTTATTGAAACAAAAGAACAAAGTTTATTTTTCACTATCAATCTTCTTTTTTAGATGAGCGCGCCGTGACATGCGATAGATAAAAGAATATGAATATTTGGCACTATCTGATAAAATTCTTATCTTTGCAACGCTTTCCAACTCAGAAAGCTTCCACACATTGCTCCCATAGTTAAATGGATAGAACGTAGGTTTCCTAAACCTTTGATCCGAGTTCGATTCTCGGTGGGAGTACTGTTTTTTAGAAAATGAAGAAGGTAAAAGGCAGCTAAGTTGAAAAGAAGCGAAATGCACACAAGTCGTCGATTGACAAATTTATGTTAAATTTCATTAGCTTAACGGTGATATCGTTTCTTATTTCTTTTATTTATCCTATATTTGTACTAAACAAGAGGTATCCCAAAGAGGGGACAACGCTTGCGTATCAATCACTAACGAAAAAACACAAGAGCATTACAATCATCCAATGTACGTGATAGCACGCTTAGCGTATCATGTCATTGTTGAGTGAGAGCGTTCCTTATTTAGACTATCTTTTGTTATCGTTTGGCAATTCAGTTTCACAAAGTAACCTTCAAAAACATGACAGGCGCAATCATAGGAGATATTGTAGGATCTCAATTCAGATTTAACACCACTGACGTAAAAGATAATGTCGAATTGTTTACTAATGAGTGTAGTTTTACAGATAATACGATTTGTGCAGTTGCAATTGCAGATGCAATTATGAACAATGGCTCTTATCAAGAGGCGTTATTAGACTGGTGTCATCGTTATCCAAATCCACAAGGCGGATACAGTGACATGATTACACAATGGTTGAAAGACCCCAAAGCCTCTACAGTCAGTTCATTTGACAATAGTGCTGCCAAGCGCATTGGTGCTGTGGGCTGGTTGTTCAATGACTATCATCAGGTGCTATCGGAAAGCAAAAGATGTGCCGAGGTGAGTCATACTCATCCTGAAGCCATTAAGGGGGCGCAGTGCGTTGCCACTTTAATTTATTGGCTACGTACCTGTAGAATACGAAGAGAGGAAATAGAAAAAGCAGTGAAACATAATTTCGGGTATGAAATTCCCAGTCTTCGAGAGATATATGCCACCATTCATCATGGACAGAATGATGCTGCGTGCCAGGAGATTGTACCTTGGTCCATTAGATGTTTCTTAGAAAGTGAGAATTTCGAAGATGCGCTACGGATAGCTATAAGTATTAGTGGAAATTCTGTTGCCGAAGCGGTTATATGTGGGAGCATAGCGGAAGCGTATTACCAAATACCTGATGAGTTGATAGAAAAGGCTTTTGGCTACTTAACAAAAGATATATTGCAAATCGTTGAGCAATATTATGAATATTTGGGAAGCAATCTAAATAAATAGTCGTCTATTTTTTTAGAACAATGCTTCCCAAATACATGCCTGTTTAATATATCGTTGTGAGAATGAAATGCTCTTCTCAAAATACAATTTTATATGTAGCATAATATATCTCCATACATGAACGGCAGCGATTCTTCGTAATCGTACAATTCATTCATGTAAATTGCACCATCAACTCATGTTATCTATAAAAGGATAGCTTGGATACAAATAAAAAAGCCTTATATGAAGAGCGCAGCATAGAGCAGATATCCCCAATGTGCAGCAAGCGCAGCTGCAAGGCCTCCGATAGTATGAGAAACAATGGCCTTAGAGGTAAGTTCCCGATAGCCAATGGTATCAAGCATTGCTGTATGTGTACTTAGGAAACCGCTCCAACACATTCCAATACCTGTGAATACAGCTATGGCATTGCCATCCAACCAACCTTGTGACATAAAGTTGGGCACTAAGCTCAATGCAGCACCAACTGCTCCGAGCGCAGTGATAGGGAAGGCAATCTGGTGTGGGTCTGAAAACCCAAAGAGTGGATTGAGTAACCAATCTAATTTGTTTGCAATGGCTGGTAAAATGGCAATTCCCTCATAAGCTTTGCCTGTGAAATTGCCTTCTGCGCTGGCTCCAAAGGTGAGTATCATTACCAGCGTGGAGATAATGAGTACACCGGGGATGATGGAAACACCAACGTCGACGCCCGATTTTCCTCCGTCTAATAGAGAATTGAGTATGCGCAGAAACACCGATGTTTCTTCACGGTGTAACTGACGAATGGGTTGCTGGCGAAACTTCTCTCCATCCAAAGCTTCTTCGGAACGATATTGCGGATAAGCTTTGAGTACAAAGTGTTGCATGAGCCTTGTAGAGACTACGCATCCAATGCAGGCGCCTATAAAACCAATGAGGGGTTCCACGAAATAACCGTTGCCTAACATAAAGACGATGACAATGAGACCCATACCAAACGCTGTGCCGAAATTGGTGAGCGAAATATACTGATACTTCTTGAAGTAACTACCGAAATGCTTGTCTTGTGCCAAAGTGATAATGGCAGGATTGTCGGAGAGAAACGTTAATACCGCTCCAAGTGAAGCCACTCCTGGCAGTCTGAACACGGGTTTCATCAATGGTCGCAATACTCGTTCTATTAAGTCCACAACCCCAAACTCAACAAATAGCTTCCCTAAGGCACCTGTCAACACACAGATACCCATGAGATAAAAGCAGGTGTTGAGCAACAGGTCGTGAGCCGTGTGCATAATGGTGTTGAGCATGTTGGCCACTCCCATAATGCTTGCTATTCCGCCAAACAGTCCAGTGATGATAAGCAGACATATAATCCCCTTTGGCATTCTTCTCTTTTTCTTATCATTGCTCCTGTCTGTTGTTTGCTGTTGGGGCAATTCATCCTGTGTAGAGACAGTTTCTCTCTTGACCTCTGTATTATTCACTTTGTTTGTCATTAAGGTTCGTAATCGTGTGTATCTTCTATTCTCATTATTGAAAGATATCTGTAAACGCCACCATTCTATGAGGTTGGAGTCGTGGCGTTTTCACATATTGCTTTCATATAATGGTTCTATATTTGCGACTTCATTTGTATTTTGCAGGCAAATTTAAGATTTTTATTAGTATCTATCTTATTTCTGACTTTATTTTTTTGTTCAGCATTGATATTTTCTGTATGATAATGACATTTCAATTGTTTTATCAATGTTTGCCAAATATCTCTTATGAATCATGCTGCCAATAATTACAAGGCTTACAAAAAGAGCACTGCAACTTTTGGTTTATTGCAAGCTTTCTACTTTTAAGTGGGTTATCTTGCTATTGAAACTGCCCGTCTGTAACAGAGGGAAGACAACTGTACGAATGTAATAAAGGTCTCCTCGCTTTCCAAAATTAATTTTCTTAACATTCAGTTCACTCACTAATTTGCCATTGATGAAAAGACTTGTTTGCTCACGATTTCCTTCTATCATCACTTGCGCCTTTTCATGTGGAAAGAATTGATAACCAAATGTGTTCAGATAACCGTCTCTACTAAATCCTAACAGTCCAGAGATGGGGTCAGATAAGTAAAATTTGGCATTTGGTGAGCTAAACAAGACCGTTCCCGGAGCTTCCTCGGCTGCTTCAATATGGAAGGAAATTCGGTAGTTCCAGCCTATCTGTTCTATTGCGTTGCGCTCGTTTGGCGTCACCACATCTTTAGTCAGTACGACACCCGGTTGGTATTGCCCAGCATAGTTTACGCCAGGAGCTTCGCTTAGTTGTTTCTTTTTGTCTGTAAAGTAGGTGTAGTCAAAGGAAGGCTTTGCACCTGTCCACATTTTCGTAGACAACGTTTGCAGTGCTGGCATCACTCTATAATGCACGTCTTGTGGACTAATACCATTGCCAACAATATCGTTCCACACCGCAAACATTCCTCCCTTTATTTTGGGATGACGCTCGGGAAATATCACATCATTGATATTGGCTGGTGTCCACTGCTTATACAGATTTTCGGTATTAAGATAGTCGTAATAGTAGCCTGCCTTTGGTACAATGTACAAGTAACGGTCTGGAATGCTCACTAAATCGTATCCAAGGTCAATCATTTCCTTTGGTTGCGAATAGTCATTCGACCATGCGTACATGAGTACATCTTTCACTTTTATAGGAGTCTTTCCTTTTGCGTGCGTTTGTTGTCCCCACACCAAGGCTTGTTTACCAAAGCTCTCCACATATTTTATATATCTATCGGTAAAATATCTGAATTTCTCTACCACAGCTTGGTCTTTATTCGAATATTCATCGGTGCCAATGTGTACACGCTTTCCACGAAAAACAGGGTCTACACCTCCTAAATATTCTTTGAATAAGCCATCTAAGAATGTATATGTTTCGGGATTGAACAAGTCTAAATGATCCATTCCATACTCCTTGCTGGCTATCTCTGGTTTGTAATGTGTAAACGCCAATGAATGAGCTGGGACATCAATTTCTGGAATAATCTCGACATGAAGACTATCAGCGAGTTTCTGTAAATCGATAAATTCTTTTTTTGTGTAATAATCATCACGTGCGGTAAGTCCTGGGTAAGTATCACATTCCAACCTAAAAGCGGCTTGTGTTTTATTCCAGTCGTTATCGAAAAACTGTTTGAAACCATTGTCATTCAAATGAATATGCAGCGCATTCATTTTATAATAAGCCATGATTTTAACATATTCTCGAAGCATATCTATAGGAAAGAACTTGCGTCCACAGTCAATCATCAACCCACGAAACGGATAGTCTGGTGCGTCGGTGATAGTGCCGCATGGTAAAGAACCTTTGTTTTGTTCAGACAATTGGAGCAACGTGCGAGTACCCCAATACAGCCCCTGCACCGTCGGCGCAATTATTTTAATGCTGGAGCCAATAACCATTGTATAAGATTCGGGGTTCGCTTTCTTGTTTTTCTTTACAACTAATTCTATATTTCCTACTTTATTTTTCCCTTTCAGAACGTTTAATTTCTGACCAAACATCTGTTGGTAATCGCTTGATAGTTGCATGGCTATTTGCTGAACCCTTGCCTCATTACTTCGATAAGTAATACACGTTTGGGACTTAATGGTAAAAGAACCACTTCCTCCTTTCCATGTTTTAATTTCTGGAATGGTAAAAGGTTTTTCGTTTGTAACCGAATAAATGTTGTTGCAGATGCTCAGTAATAAGAGTAGTAATAAAGTTTTAAGTTGTGTTCTCATTTTTTTTTATCTCTTTCTATTTTGTGGAATTAGTAATTATTTTACAATTATCTCACGGCATTTTGCAAGGATATCTTCCAGCTCTTTTACCGTTGTGGCACGCAACATGGCAATTCGTGTCTGCCTAAAGTCGGGTATTCCCTTGAATATTGGACTTGCAGCCAAGTGTCTGCGTGTGTGCAAAATGCCACGATATTCATCAATGCGAGCCACGTTGATGTGCAATTGCTCTAACAAGATGTCCAACTTCTTGTTTAGATCAAAGCTTTCATCACTTGGTTTCCCGTCTAAGTAGTTGCGCATCTCTTTGAATATCCAAGGGCATCCAAACGAGGCGCGTCCCACCATAACACCGTCTACACCGTATGTCTCGAAGGCGTGCTTGGCTTCTTCTGCGGAGGTGATGTCTCCGTTTCCGATGATAGGAATGTGGATGCGTGGATTCTTTTTCACTTCACCTATCAGTGTCCAGTCTGCTTTTCCTGTGTACATCTGACTTCGTGTACGTCCATGAATGGTCAGTGCCTGTATGCCACAGTCTTGTAATTGCTCTGCCAATTCGGTAATAATGAGATGGCTCGCATCCCATCCCAACCGAGTTTTCACGGTTACGGGAATGTGTACAGCCTTTACTACCTCACGTGTGATTTCCAACATCAAGGGAATATTCTGCAACATTCCTGCTCCTGCCCCTTTTCCTGCCACTTTCTTTACAGGACACCCAAAGTTAAGGTCGATGACATCGGGTTTACTTTGTGCTACAATCTGTGCCGCCTCAACCATTGAAGCCACATCTCTTCCATAAATCTGAATACCCACAGGGCGTTCTTCTTCACAGATAGTGAGCTTGTTGACCGTCGACTTGATGGAACGCACCAATGCTTCGGCACTCACAAACTCGGTGTACACCATGGATACTCCAAAGCGTTTGCAGAGCAATCTAAATCCTATATCAGTAACATCCTCCATTGGTGCTAAAAATAGAGGATACTTTCCTAAATCAATATTTCCTATTCGCATATTTTAGAGTTGACGAGTTCACAAGTTGACAAATTCACAATGAGAGTTTCGGAGAGGGAGAGAAGACCGCAAGGAAGCTAAATACGGAATGAAGAGATGAACATTTACATCATTAACAGATGATACATCCCACCGGGAAGAGCTTTCAATACACCTTTCATTTCTAACGAAAATAGAATGGCAGTGAGGTGAGCAATGGGAATGTCTGCTTGTACACTTAGCATGTTTATCTGTAAGTCGTTGTGCTTTTTCAACGCACTGACCACTTGTCGCTCTTCTGTTGACAGATCAGGAAACAGTTGTCGCTCAATTCCTACTTGTTGGGCACGCTGCAATTTTACGTCATCATCCCAATTCATGCTCTTTACAAAGTCATCGGCATTACTAATTAGTCCTGCTACATTGTCGCGAATCAAGTTGTTGCAACCTTCACTGTACTGGCTTCCTACGTTTCCCGGAAAGGCAAAGACCTCTCGATTGTAAGTTCGAGCCAAACTTGCTGTGATGAGTCCTCCACCATGTGCGGCACTTTCTACGACCACACAGGCATCAGAAATACCTGCAACAATCCGATTGCGTCGTACAAAATTTACCTTGTCGGCATTGGTCTGTGTAAGAAATTCGGTGAGCAATCCTCCTTTTTTCACCATTTCATCGGCGGTTTGTTTGTGTCGAGCAGGATAAAGATAGTCCACTCCATGGGCAAGTACCCCTACAGTAGGGTAGCCATTTTGCAAGGCTTGTCGATGCGCGATGATGTCAACGCCATAAGCAAGTCCGCTTATCACCAATAGTTGTGGGCACAGTTGTCTTAGTTCTCTCATGAATCGACGTATCAAATCCTCTCCATAAACCGTATTGCGTCGAGTTCCTACCACACAAATAACACGGCGTTGGTTCAAATTGATGTTTCCCTTATAGAAGAGCATCAATGGGGCATCATCACATTGTCTCAACCGTTGAGGGTAATTCTCATCATTCATGCAGAGCGGCATCACTCCATTTTCCAAATCCCATTGAAGTTCTATCTCGGCACGATGCAGCGGTTCGTCAAGTTGTTGAAGCGACTGCACCAACTTGGGTGAGGCATCGGGCAAGACGTCTCTAATATTACGCCGATGCTCTATCACGGCTGTGGCAGACCCCAACCGACGATAGAGCTGTAGCATCCCCGTGAGATGAAAATAATTGATGCGTGTGAGCGCAATGGTATTGATGATTTCTTGCGTGTCCAGCATGGTTATAAGTATTTGGCAAAGGCTTTATCGTAGTCTTCGCTGTGTCCCAATCGCCCATTGATTAAGCACACTAAATCTGCTTGACAAGAGAAACATAGCTTCTCATCTGTTGCTCGATATAGGTCATGATAGAACTCATATCTCAACCCTTTCTTCTTCATAGCCAATCTGGATATAAAGTGGTCATCGCATTTCAGTGGCACTTTATATTCTAACTTCATACGTGCCACTACTGCATCTACGCCTTCTTCGTGAAGTTTAGCAAAGCTCACGCCCAATGACTTCAAGAACAAGTGGCGGGTATGTTCTGTGTAGTGAAGATAATTGGCATTGTTAACGATACCTTGAATGTCGCACTCATAGTCGCGAACTTCCATTTCTGTTTCAAAAATACATTCCATTCTTTCAAATTCTTTGGTTAAAAAATAATATTTATAGAAGGCATATAGCCCTTGATTCTCTTACCTGTTGTGTTGTTTGCCTTTCAAGTATTCATAGCCAAAGCGACAACGTAAGCATTCTTTACGTTCACAATATTGCCTCTGCAGCTGGACGAGAGCTTGTGTGTCTCCAGCGTTTTCCACCTTGATGCCGCTCTCTTGCCATTTCCTGACAATGTGGTTCTTCTCTGGCTGAAGCTGTTCTAAGTAATTCAAAGCTTTATCACATAGCTTCTCCTCATCGTGATATCTTCCATAAGCAAAAAGGATAGGGATTACCGTATTGATGAGTAATACATTAAGTGAGGCCTCTGATATTCTTTTTTCTGATTTCTTACTCACCGCTCCAAACACATAATGAGTCTGCCAATAGGTCGAAACGCCCGATTTCATCGTGTCTTTTAAGGTCTTTAATGATTCACTTTCTACCAAATTCCTTAAGCCAAATCGGTGAGAGTGATACAAGGTAGCCAATTGAGCAATGCGAATGTTGGGGAAATTTTGAGGTCGTAATCGTAAGAATTTCCATCTCTTACCCTCCATTGGCTGCAGGTTAAATTTGTGTTGCAAATACAGATATTCGTTTTGCAACCGCTCAAAATAACCCTCTGTATCCATCGTTTCATGGTATTTCTCGGGTATCAATGAGCGTTCCAAAAGTCCTGCTTGCCCCATAAAGAACGCCTCTACCTGAAAAAGGTCATCACGATGGTGAGCCACATTGTGTAAAGGAATGTGCATCGCCCATTGCTCAAACGCATCGCCATTGACGCCAAAGCCAAAATTGCGTGCCAAGGTGACAAATAAAACCGCTTCCCAATCACCTTGACAAAGAGCCAAACGTTGTTTTATTTGCGATGTTTTTTGCTCCAATCGTTCTGTTTGCAAGGCAGACAACCAAGCATGAACAGAAATTCGAGGCATTTCCGAAACCACTTCATGGCAAGGAGGATAAGTATCAGCCATGAGCAGTTGTTCGTATTGTCGTTCCACCTGCGAAGGTACATGAAGCTCCAACTGTGGAATTTCCCTACCCGTTGTTGTGCGAACAGGCGTATCTACGTCCCCAGATACATGTAAGACAACATTATTATAGTTGGTATCTTTATCATGATGATGCGCATACCAATCGCTCGATTTGTTGTGAATCTCAACATTTCCCACCCAAACAGTGTCCGCCAACTTAACTTTTGCGTTGATAAAGTCAGGACCTGCATCGCTATTGTGCAATCCTATATCTATCACCTCAACCAACTGACCATCCGTAGTGGCCAGTTGTGTCAAGGGAAACAGTCGATGTTTCCAACAATAGTGCAGCAGTTGCTCTGTCATCTTTAGCGGGATAAAGTCTACTGCAAAGCTACAAAATATTTTCTATTTATAGTATCAACTGCTCTTTTCTTTTGTTATGATTCTTTAGTCTCTCCACATATTGTTGGACAAAGAGGTGTGTGCAACAGAAAAAATGTCCTTACATGTTAATGCCGATACCCACACCAAAGGGCATCGCATTGATACCTTTTTTGAATAGCGGTGTCAGGGCGTAGTGCGCATAAAGGTTTACACTGCCATAGCCCACGTATGCCTCTGCGTTTACCCCTAAGGCGTTGATGCCCAAATCGCGTGATACTGTGTGTTTTTGTTTACCTATACGGTATTTTGAAACTTCCTTATAACGATATTCCAAGGCGAGACCGCCGCCAGCAAAGATTTTCCTTCTCCCAATACGCTTTTGCCATTCTACCATGATTGGTAACTTGACGTAATAATATTTTAAGAAGCTGGTGGTCACATCTTTTTCTTCCAGCGGTAGCATACGTGTTTCTTCCTCAACTCTGTTGATGACAGATGAAGTGTTGAAGTGGTTGTGAACAAAGCCAAACTGCAAGGAAGAAACCAAGCCAAGCGTGTTTTGCTTGTTGAGTGACAAACCTATTTGGCAAGGCGAGAAGCCCCATTCGCTCGATTTGGTGTCACGCATTATTACATTGCTGTTGGCATTTAGCAAATTGGCACCATAGTAGAAATCGGGGAAATGTGGGTAAAATGTTCGTTTAGAATTCTTCCGAAGAGGGATAAAAGGAGAGAAAACAAACACCTGTTCTACCTCTTGTCCGTCAACAAAGTTCACCTCGCGCGTCTTTTTCCATTGATGTCCCTCACTGTCGAAGATGCTGACAGAGATTCCAATCGAATCGTTGTGAATCACAACCTTGTTCTTACCAAGCATCACACTGGTGGTATCGGTTCCTTCGGCTGCATACGATAATGTGGCTGTGCAAAGCATGAATGCAAAAAATAGTTTTTTCATATTGTATAAATTTTTATGTTGTCAATTGCTTGTGATGTATCAACGTTGAGAATAGCACATTTTCATGATTTCATCGGGGGTTAAGGCTCCTTCGATATAAATCACGGTTCCGCTATTTTTCGTGCCTTTTCCAAAAAGAATGTAGCGGTTAACACCTTCTTTTAGGGGCGTCATCATGTAATATCCACTGATCACCCGCCCATCTTCTATCACCTCTTTTATCTTTTTTGCCTGCTTTCTGTCAGCTTTCAAATAAGGTTCTATCACGGGTGCAAGATTTTTGTAGGTAAGCGACTTGTAGACATCAAGTTGGAAACCACGTAAGGAGGTGTGGCGTAGAAGCACCATCTTACAGTTTTTGGCACGTGCAAAACGGTCAAAAACTTGTTCTATTTGTAGCTTTTGTTGTGCCGACATTGATAGCGTAGTACCGAAAAGCAACACGCACAAAATCAGTCTTTGCCATTTGTCAGCGAGTAGGTTAGTTCTCATGATTGGTTTCTCCTATTTGAAAAAGTGCATTAAAATCTTCTTGCTGGGTGGAGGATACGTTGCCGAGTGCATTTTCCGCCTCCTGTATCACCGTTTCTTGGTTCGTTGTCTTCTCGCCATTGATGATGACGTAATTAGCCGATGAAGATTGAAATTGAAGGGTGAGCATAAAGAGGAATATGAAGACTGCTGCCACAGAGACGGCAGTGGCAAACCATGACCAATGTAGCCTCCTGCGATGTGGATAGGACACCTTGTGTTGTTGTCGCTGGTGTAGCTCCCAGACAAAGAGTTGCCGAAGGGGTTGCCACGCCTCAGGTATATCGCCTTTAACAGTAGCGAAGTACGTCCGCAATTCATCTTCTTCCCGACACGAAGTGTCACCGTTGAGATATTTCTCTATCAGTTGGTTAATTTTCTGTTCGTTCATCTTGTTTTCCTTTCTCTCAATAGACCTATTTTTTCCCCATTTCATCGGAGATTCGCAAGAGCTCTTTTCTGACGAATCGGCGTGCTCGTGACAAGTTTTGTCGTAAAGCTTCAGGACTGCATCCGCATAGGGTTTGTATTTCATGTGCCTCATATCCTTCTATCTCCTTGAGCATAAATATTTGTTGTTGCAACGGTGGCAGTTGTTGTACTACACACCGCACCATTCGCAATTCGTCGTTGAGCTCATATTCGTGTGCGAACTCTGTAGCCTGCTCTGGCTGTTGTAGTCGCTGTTCACACTCTAATTGGCGATGCCGATAATGGTCTATTGCTATTCCTTTGAGCGTTTTGATAGCCAATGCCTCAAGGTTAGGATGTGTCTCTAACCTTTCGCGCATGCCCCACAGCTTGAGCAACGTCTCTTGCACCAAGTCTTGTGCGTCTACATTGCCCGGTTTCATGGCACTTGCCTGCTTGAGCAACACACTTTGTAGTGCCACGACTTTCTTGCCAAAGGTTTGAATGTCTATCATCTATATCGTAAACGAATGAAATCGCATTTTGTGACATCAATTCATCATTATTTTTTTTCGGTGTGCTATTTTCGGTTTGCAACCGTTTACGAAAATCGTCTAAAAACGAGTGGAAATAAGTCCTTTTTGTTAAAATAATTGACATTTTTCAAATAGCGAAATAGAAATTTTTAAGGTAAAAATAGGAGGCATAAGTGCTATTTTTTTGCCCATTCTTGGTTGAAGTATTGAGATAAGGCTGCTAAAACGTGCAATCAAGCCCGTTATTACATTAACTTTGGAGTGCTAACTTCATGAGTTAAGCCTCCAAAAGCAATGCTTGAATGGAATGAAGAATAGTAGAATTCTGCTTAATGTGTTGATAGTTAGCACATTGTAAAAATCGCGTATTTACGCCCGAGGAATGGGTTGGTGACAAATATGCGCGTATTTTGGACGTTACGCAAAATTTTTCAAAAAAATAAATTCCTGTGAAGAAAAAGCCGAAATGGCGTCAATAAAATTTAAAAACAAATGCAATATTTTGATTTTCAACCGTTTTACACTATCTTTGTCATCATTTAAAAGTATGTGATATGAAGATAGCACTGATAGGATATGGCAAGATGGGCAAGATGATAGAACAAATTGCCAAAGATAGAGGGCATGAAATTGTATGCGTTATCGACCTCAATAACCAAGAAGATTTTGATAGTCAGGAATTTATATCGGCTGATGTGGCAATAGAGTTTACCACACCTACGGCAGCCTATGGCAACTATTTGCGAGCCTTTGCACATCATGTAAAGGTGGTGAGTGGATCTACAGGTTGGATGAAAGAACACGGCGAAGACGTGAAGCGCATGTGTAGCGAGGAGGGACAAACCTTGTTTTGGGCTTCAAACTTCAGTCTTGGGGTGGCAATCTTCTCGGCAGTCAATCGTTATTTGGCTAAAATCATGAACCAATATCCACAATATGAAGTGAGAATGGAAGAAACTCACCATGTTCATAAACTGGATGCACCCTCGGGAACAGCTATCACCTTGGCCGAAGAAATTGTCGATGAAATGGACAGAATTCACGGTTGGCAGAAGGGAGTGCTGCATGCAGCTGACGGCAGTGTGAGTGGTAACAACTCTATGGTTGCGGATCAAATATCCATTGACAGTGTCAGAAGGGGAGAGGTGCCTGGCATCCATACCGTAACTTATGACAGTGAGGCCGACCAAATTACCATTTCGCACAGTGCGCATAACCGAAAGGGGTTTGCCTTGGGTGCTGTTTTGGCTGCTGAATATACGGCTCAGCATACAGGACTGCTTACAACAAGCGACCTTTTCAAATTTTAAGTAACCATCCACTTCGTTTGTAGATATAGATTTTTAGATACATCATGATTGATAAAGAGAAAGCAAAACTGAATATGAAGGCACAATGGACCAAGTTCGTTGTCGTACTTATTTTATATCTTTTATTTCTTTACTGGGTAGAAAGTTGGTGGGGACTTTTGGTTGTACCATTCATCTTCGACGTATATATCACCAAGAAGATACGTTGGCAGTGGTGGAAAGATGCCGAACCTCCTGTAAGATTTGTGATGAGTTGGGTAGATGCCTTGGTGTTTGCCTTGGTGGCGGTGTACTTCATCAACCTCTTCGTATTTCAAAATTACGTCATTCCATCGTCCTCTTTAGAGAAATCATTGCTCACCGGAGATTATCTTTTCGTGAGCAAGGTGAGTTATGGACCGCGTATCCCACAGACACCTCTCACAATGCCCCTCACTCAGCACACACTTCCTGTCATCAACACGAAGAGCTATTTGGAATTTCCTCATTGGGACTATCGGCGAGTGAAAGGGCTGGGCTCAGTGAAGCTTAACGACATTGTGGTGTTCAATTATCCCGCAGGTGATACCATTTGTACAGAGCTTCCTTATCAAACAGAATACTATAATATGGTGTATGGCTTTGGACAACAAATCTACGCACAAAATAATGGCGGCGAAATAAATCTCAATACGTTGAACAGACAGCAGCAACACGATTATTTTCAGCAGGTTTATGCCTTAGGAAGACAGTACATTGCCAGCAATCCGGTAGAGTTTGGCGACATTGACAGTCGGCCTACCGATAGGCGTGAAAACTATGTGAAACGCTGTGTTGGCTTGCCAGGACAAACATTACAGATAAAAAACCGTATCGTATATTTGGACGGGAAACCTAACAAAGAACCCGAAAATGTGCAGTACACTTATTATGTGAAACTGAAAAACGAGATTCCAGAGTCGCTCATCGAAGAGTTGGGCATCTCGATGGAAGACCTTGCCAGCTTGCAGCGCAATGGCTTTATGCCGCTCACAAAGAAGGCTGTTCGTACATTGGCAGCTCGCAAAGATATTGTAGAGAGCATTCGGATAAATACCGATGCCACCGTTGGTGACCTATATCCACAGAATGCCGTGACGGGTTGGACACGTGATAACTATGGACCGATATGGATTCCGGCTAAGGGAAAAAGTGTACAGATAGATATGAACAACATTGCCATCTACGAACGACCTATCAGGGTGTATGAGGGCAATCAATTGGAAGTTAAAAACAATCAGATATATATCAACGGTAAGCTGGCTCATCGTTATACCTTTAAGTTGGACTACTACTGGATGATGGGTGATAATCGACACAATTCGGCAGATAGTCGCTATTGGGGATTTGTGCCAGAAGACCACATTGTGGGCAAACCCATCTTCATTTGGTGGTCGTCTGACCCTGACCGAAAAGGCTTCAAAGGCATTCGATGGAATCGACTATTTCGACTGGTTGACAATATTAAATAGATAGAAAACCATACCTTGCGAAACATTTTACAATGGATACTGTCCATCGTAGTGTGTACGGTAGTGATGTTGGCTATACGTGCATATCTGTTTACCATCTTTATTGTACCCAATGAGGAGTTGCGTCCAGCACTTCAGAAAGGGGACAGAGTATTGGTGAACAGACTTTCGCACACTCATTTTTCAAAGGGAGACGTGGTGTTGTTCCGTTTCAAACAGCAGGCATTGGGACGCATCATAGCAATACCCGGCGATACCATCGTAGTAAAGGGAGAACAATATCAAATACCAAACTACTGCCATGGTAGTTGTACTTGTGGTGAATGCCAATTCGTACTCGTCAGCAATGGGCAACAACACGCATTGGTGAGACAAGGAGATATTATTGGCAAGGCGTATTCGCTATGGAGATGGAAACATCGACAGAAAAAACACGATTACGACGTGCCAGCCCACAGGTAGAGTAATGGCAGTTAAGTAATGATAAGTTAAGATAATATACAACCAAATGGCATCTGTTCTTTTGTCATCCACCTATTTCGGTCCTATTCAGTGGTATCAGAAACTCTATCGCCATGAATGCTGTTACATAGAGAAGTACGACCATTTCATCAAGCAAACTTATCGCAACCGTTGCCAAATAGCGACAACACAAGGTGTACAAACGTTGAGCATCCCTGTAGAAAAATTCGACACTCCAAAATGCTTGATGCGCGACGTACGCATTAGCGACCATGCGAATTGGCGGCATGTGCATTGGAATGCTTTAGTCTCCGCCTACGGTGAGAGTCCTTTTTTTGAATTTTATGAAGACGATATTCGTCCTTTTTTCACCAAGAAATGGACTTTCTTATATGATTTCAACTTTGAAATCATGCAGAAAATGTGTGAACTCTTAGACATTGAACCGAACGTTCGAGCGACAACGGAATATCTGAAGATAGGGGAGGGATACGGTGATGAATTAGAAATGGTAGACTTTCGTGAGGCAATTCATCCCAAACGCCCACTGCCTGACCGTTCATTCCAACCACTGCCCTACTACCAAGTATATGCGGAGAAACATGGATTCATTCCTAATTTAAGTATTCTTGATTTGCTGATGAACTTAGGCAACGAAGCGATTTTGTTGCTTTAGCAAACCTTTGCATCAAATAGGGTTTGCGAGTACATTCAATTTTATTCGACAGTGGCTTAGGAATTACAGATAAAACGGAGGACTGACAGTAAATCTATTGTTAAAAATAATAATAAATAAGTGATGTTTCGATTTTTCTCGTACCTTTGAATTCCAGATATTACTCACTAATAAATTGAATAATGAAGACAAAAAAGATGAAGGTTGCCACCTTTTTATTAGCAGGCGCATTGGTTTCTACCTCATGTGTAGGAAGTTTTAGTTTGTTCAATAAGCTGGCAAGTTGGAACAGAACTGCGACCGACAGCAAGTTTCTTAATGAACTTATTTTCTTGATTATTGCTCCTGCTTATGGCATTTGCAGTGCAGCCGATGCATTGGTTTTGAACACCATTGAATTCTGGACTGGCGAAAATCCTATGGCAAATGTTGGTAAGACGAAACAGGTAATGGGGCAAGATGGAAAATATTATGCAGTGAAGACCCTTCAAGATGGCTACGAAATTACAAGTCCAGAAGGTCAAACGACGAAATTTATTTATGACAAGTCCTTGAATGCTTGGTCGCAAGTGGTTGCAGGCAAGCAGACGGAGATGTTTCGCATCAATGAAGACGGAACCGTACGTGTAACACTTCCTGAAGGAAAACAAATGAATGTTGCGATGAACGAGGCTGGTCTTTACCAAGTAAGAATGGCAGTAAATGGCGGTACTTATTGGGCGATGAGATAAAGAAAAGATAACATTCTAAAAGATACAGTACGAGCTACATAGCGCAAGATGTCATCAGCATCTTGTGCTATGTAGTTCAATTTTATGGACTACTCTTCGCTCCCCCAACGAAGTTACTGATAAATGAGCGTTAGAAGGCGGTCGTCCGCCATGATTTCTTGAGCTACTTGCTGTATCTGTCTTGCTGATATGGCATCGATTTGTGCGTATAAAGAGGTGATATCCTTTTCCCAACCGTAATGCAAGAAGCATTTTCCAAAATCCAAAGCAAAGCTCTCTCGATTATCACAAGCAATGCCAATTTGTCCTTTTAACTGTTTTTGGGCAGCGTGCAACTGGTAAGATGTCAATGGTTCATTGATGACACGATGAAGTTCTTTTTTCACTAACTTGATACATTGAGAAACATCATGAATGTCACAACCGAAATACATGCCCCATATTCCTGTGTCTCCATAACTTGCCATTGAACTTTCTACCGTATAGACTAAGCCATGATGCTCTCGTAAAGAAACATTGAGCCGAGCATTCATCCCAGGTCCTCCTAACAGATTATTTAAGAGGTATAAAGCAATACGATTGGGATGGTGTATATCATAAGCCCTATTACCAATCATCACATGCGCCTGATGAGTTCCCTTGTCTTTGATGATGGGTGGTGGAACTTGCAAAGAACCTTGATAGCGATTCAAGGACTCGGGCTTCATTGGCGCTGAGGCAGGTTGGTCTGCGGTTGCTTTCTCAAGCAGCCGTACAAGACGTTGGAAGTCTATATCACCATCAATAAAAAAGATGGCATTTTCTGGACGATAATACTGATTTGTAAATCGTTGTGCGTCTTCGCTGGTAAATTCACGTACTCGCAGTGTGGTTCCCAAGATATTATGTCCTAAGGCATGACCATTGAATACCGTATTTTCAAATTCATCGTAAATTAAATCAGCGGGAGAGTCGTAATAACTCTCGATTTCATCGCAAATAACCTCTTTCTCTTTGTGAATTTCAGCGTCAGGATAAGTACTGTGAAAGACAATATCAGTGAGTAAATCTACAGCACGTGCGACATCTTCTTTCAAGAGAGCAGCGTAGAAAACCGTTTCTTCTTTGTTGGTAAAAGCATTGAGGTCCCCGCCCACTCTCTCCAAATGGTTCAAGATGTGCCATGCCTTTCGCCGCTTTGTACCCTTGAATGTCATGTGTTCACAGAAGTGTGCCAGTCCTTCCTCGTCAGCATTTTCATTTCGAGAGCCTGCCTTAATCTGATAACCACAATAGATCACAGGCGAAGGAGAAGGATGGTGAATGATACGCAAACCATTGGTTAGTACACTGGTATGATAATTCGTCATGATGATTGCTTTATATTTTGTTGAATTGCACTAAATAATTCTCTTAGATGAGCTATTTCATTCCTTGTACAAAGGTACGCATTCTGTCTATAATGAAATTATTATAGGCATTTTATTTTGTCGTGCTACTGATTTGCAGTATATTTGCACGAAAGGTAAAAAAATGTGTTTATGCGTAAAGTAATAGGAATTGGTGAAACAGTTCTCGACATCATCTTCAAAGATAGTCAGCCCATAGGAGCTTTCCCCGGTGGTTCAACGTTCAACGGACTCATTTCTTTGGGGCGTTCAGGCGTCCATGCTACCTTTATTAGTGAAACAGGTAACGACCGTGTTGGTAAAATGATTACCACTTTTTTAGAGGATAATGGAGTGGATGCAGGTCATGTGAATGTGTTTCCTGAAAGCAAATCGCCTATCTCTCTGGCATTTTTGAATGAAGATAATGATGCAGAATATTTGTTTTATAAGGATCATCCACACGACCAGCTTGACTTTACACTCCCCGATATCCAGCCGAACGATATTGTTATCTTTGGCTCTTACTATGCTGTAAACCCTGTGATACGTCCTCAGGTTGTTAGCTTGTTGGAACATGCAAAGAGTCATGGGGCGATTATCTACTATGATGTCAACTTCAGACCCGCACATCAGCGAGACGTCCTCCGTATTACTCCCAACTTGTTGGAGAACCTTGAGTTTGCTGACATCGTGCGAGGGAGCCATGAAGACTTTCAAACGTTATACAAAATGGATGATGCTGCTAAAATTTATCAAGCGGAGATTTCATTCTATTGCAAGCATTTTATTTGCACGCAAGGTAGCGCACAGGTGAGACTCTTTGCAGAAAATCGGTTTGAGAAAGCCTACGATACACTTGCTTCTACACCCGTTAGCACAATTGGGGCTGGCGACAACTTCAACGCTGGTTTTATTTTTGGACTGATAAAATACGGGGTCACACGCAGTATGTTAGAGCAAGGATTGTCTGAAACACAATGGGATAAACTCCTTGATTGTGCATTACGCTTTGCTGCAGAAAGCTGCAAGAGCATCAACAACTATGTCTCAACCGATTTTGGAAATAAAATGAAAGCCGAAATCCAAACATCATAATTCGATAACAAGCCATTTATTCAAATCAAAATATATTTAATAAACTTATGATAGAACTAAAAAATAAAGTCTATTATGTAGGGGTGAACGATCGTAATAAAGCCCTCTTTGAGGGACTTTGGCCTCTTCCATCGGGAGTTTCTTATAACTCTTATTTGATAGACGACGATAAAGTGTGCCTTATCGACAGTGTACAGGTAGATTTTTTTGTGCAATTTATAGAAAATCTGCATGAGGTATTGGGCGACCGCCCCATTGATTATTTAGTTATTAACCACATGGAACCCGACCACAGCGGTTCGTTAGCACTCTTGAAGAAATTCTACCCCAACATTCAAGTCATTGGTAACAAGAAGACTTTTGATATGATGTCGGGCTTCTATGGCATCAAAGAAGGCACCATTGAAGTGAAAAACGGGGAAGAATTGAATCTTGGACATCACAAACTAAAGTTCTTTATGACCCCAATGGTGCATTGGCCCGAGACCATGATGACCCTCGACGTTACCGACCACATGCTCTTCTCTGGCGATGGCTTTGGATGTTTCGGTGCATTGAATGGTGGTATACTCGATGAAGAAATAGATACCAGCTGGGCTTGGTTAGAGATGGTACGTTATTATAGCAACATTGTGGGCAAATATGGTGTGCCTGTTCAAAACGCACTGAAAAAGTTAGCCGACCAGCAAATAGACTATATTTGTTCTACCCATGGACCTGTTTGGCACGAGTATGCTCAGAAAGTAATTGCTCTGTACGATAAAATGTCTAAATACGAAACGGAAGAAGGCATCGTTATCTGCTATGGAACGATGTATGGCAATACAGAGCGCATGGCGGAAAACATTGCCAGAGCTGCCAGTCAAGCAGGCATCAAGAATATTTGCATGTACAACATCTCAAAGACGCACCACTCTTACATCCTGCGAGATATCTTCCGTTATAAAGGATTGATAGTTGGAGCGCCTACGTACAATAACGGACTGTATCATGAAATGTCCGAACTGCTTTCCGAGATTGCCAATCATGACATCAAGAACCATTATATCGGCTGGTTTGGAAGCTATGGCTGGGTGAGCAAAGCCGTGCCTACCATTGCCGAATGGAACGAAACTCGTCTGAAATTCGAGCCTGTAGGAACCCCCGTCGAGATGAAGCAAGCACTCACAGCAGAAACGAAAAGCCAGTGCGAAGCATTAGGAAGAGCCATGGCTGATCGTTTGAAGGCAGACCGAAAATAAGAAAGCTGTAACACATCTTAGCTAAATCAATATGAGCAAGTAGCATGGAGAGTGTAACTTGCTCATGTCGTTTCTTCTACATTCGCCTCTTTGTTCTTTAGAGGCTGGTTCTATAAATTAGCTTTGTTAGATTTTGAGCTTATTTTTGAGGTCAAAATGCAAGAGAGTGAAGGAGTGTAGCGAGCTACACGACTGAACGAAACAAAACGTATTTCATAAACATTTAATGACTATGTGCGGTGGTAATTTATAGAACCAGCCTAATGGAATTTATTTCTTCTGCCGCTACAACAGTTACCCTTAAATGATAGCGCCGTACAGCGCCATGATGAATAGCATCAACGAGAGATCTTGGTGCTTTTTGGCAAATGCTTTGAGCATGGTTAAGGCCTTGGAAATGTGATATTCCACCGTCTTAATTGATATGTTAAGTTTTTCGGCAATCTCTCGGTTCTTCAGTCCTTCTTGGCGGCTCAAATAAAAAATCTGTTTCGACTGATGCGGTAAAGAGTTTAATATTTGATCAATTTCATCAAGCAATTCCTGATAAACTAACTCCTCTTCAGGATTATGATGAAAGAACAAACTATAAAGAGATTCTGATTCTTGTTGGGTAGGCAAGTCATCTATAGACCGTTGGTTTCTTATCAGTTGCTGTCGAATAAAGTTTAAGCACGCATTGCGTACCATGGTGTAAAGAAGCGAGGAGATAGAAATAGGTTTCAATTGCTCTCTGTTTAACCAAAGTTTGGTGAAACAGTCTTGCAAAATATCATTTAAGTCTTCCTCTGTAGGGATGTATCGTGTAGCGTACGCCTTAAGCATGGGATAGTAAGTCTTAAAGACATATTCATACGCTTCTGCCTTTCCTGACTTAATATCCTCAAATAATTGGGCGGAATCCTTTGAGTAGGTTTTCATAATACGCTGATGTATTTGGCAAAGATAGGTATTATCGTCCTAATTTACAAGAGAATGCTTTAATAATTCCACTTCATCCCACGCCTCTTTTATGAAACGCAAACCACCGACTAAGTGTTTCAATTACTTTCAATGGGTTGTTGAAACAAAAGCTAAGGGTTGCTTTTGTCAACAGACAACCTATTTATATAAAAGAACCATATTTTTAATGATTAATTGGCGAAGGTGTCCGTTGTTTTTGTCCTATTATTTTACCAAAAATCGACCATTCAAAATCTTCAAAATAGAAAAATTTAATAGGCAAACGCCCTGCAAAAATGTGCTGATTCGAGCAAAATAAACGCCTTTTTAAGTTAGAACATCGACTTAACACGCTTGGAAACACGCTTTAGCGGTGTTATTCACATACAGTAGCAGCATTAAAGCATGCAAATAGTGAGCTTATCTCAATGCTTCAGCCGCCAAAAAGAGGTAAAAATAGGAAAGAAAAGAGTTGGAATTTTTGTAACACCAACAATAACAATGAATTACAAACCTCGCTCATTTTTAGCGTATTTGCGACCAACTTTGCCGTTGGTTGTAAATACGCGAGTTTTGAAAGGCACTTTGTAAAGAAAATTCAGCATTTATTTTCCTTCCATACTACGGGCTGAAAGCTCAAAAGTTCTCCATCAACTTAACCTTCATGAGGGGTTCTTTGCTTATTCCTTCAGAGTGTTTACGTTCTTTCAGATAAAGTTTCGTCGCAACAATTTTGTTCCTTTCGTGCTTTTTGTTGTCAGAATAGCAGTCTTCAATGAAAGAATTTTAACTTCATTCATTTTTTAGTTAGGGTAAAACCGTTGTTGCGTGTTATATATACAGAGTCCTTGAATTAAATATGGAAAATATAAACAATCAATTGTCAAATTTGGCTTTTCGCTTTTTCGAAGGTACGCTTACCAACGAAGAAGAGAGGGAATTGTTCGCTCTTCTTGACGGAAATGATGCACAGCAACAGGCGTTTTACGAATTGGAGCAAAAGTGGAATGACAAACATACCCCTTCTTTAGAAACAGATAAGCAGTGGCATCAGTTTTGGGATGGAATAGAGAAGTACAAAACTCTAAAGCCAAAGCGAGCCATTATCTCACTGCGATACAAACTTGCTGCAGCTGCTGCCCTTTTGGTGTTGGTTGCTTCATTGTGCACCTATTTATTAATGGGGCTCAATAAAAATAGCAACGCCTATTATACTTGTATTGCCCCGCTCGGTGGAAAAGCCGAAGTGGTGTTGCCAGACGGCTCGCATGTCTGGTTGAATGCAGGTTCGCAGTTGCGTTATCCCGCTTCTTTTGATACCAATAATCGTGAAGTACAACTCACAGGCGAAGGCTATTTTGAGGTTGCTCATTGCAACCATGCCATGTTCACCGTGAACACGAAGTGGTATGACGTAAAAGTGCATGGAACCAAGTTTAATGTGACAGCCTACGCAGATGATCCAGATGTGACGACCACATTGTTAGAGGGAAGTGTTGAGATAAGCAACTCTAAACATAACCTCATGATGATACCCGGAGAAAAAGTCGTCTTTGATAAATCTTCAGGAGTGTTGCAAAAAACAAAAACGTCTGTAAGGTCGAACGCATGGGTACAGGGAAACACAGAATTTGAAAGTATTACGTTGGCAGATTTGGCTAAAATTCTGTCACGGAGATTTAATGTCAACATCAAGATACAAAGCCCTCAACTGAAAAACGAAAAGTTTGCCATTGTATTAAACAATGGTGAAAACTTGGATGGTATTCTACAAGGATTAGAAAAAACCATCCCCATTAAGGTGGTTCAAAAGGGGAGAGATGTTGTCATTCAGAGCCTCTAATCTTCATTACATCGTTGCCTAATCAAATTAATAACCAAATAAATTAACTCTAACTAAAAGAATAAAAAAAAACAGTAAGAAACCATGAGAGAGAAATACTTGTATTATTCAATTCTCGTTGCACTCCTTCTGTGTCCATTGGGCATCTCTGCTCAAACCGTCACAAAGGTTTTCAACAAAACGCCGCTGAAGACTGTCCTCAAGGAAGTTGAACGGCAAACAAAGATGTCTATCATTTACAATGTAAGTGAGGTAAATGGTCAGAAAAAGATTACCGCTACATTTAACAACGAACCTGTGGCAAAAGTGTTAGACAGAGTGCTCGATTCTTCTTTAGATTACTCTATTGAGAATAAGATGATTACCATTTTTCATCGAAATAAAGCACAAGAGAAAGCAAAAACTACACCACAAAATAGAATCGGGCAGTCGCGCACAATTCAAGGTACTGTTGTTGATTCCCATGGAGAACCTCTCATTGGGGTGACGGTTCGTATAAAGAACGCACAGACAGGTGTCGTGACAGATATCGATGGCAAGTATTCATTGGTGACTAAGGAGACAGCTCCAACGTTGGAATTTTCTTACATCGGTTATACACCTCAAAGTATTGTCGCAAATAGCAACAACATTAATGTAAAGTTGAAAGAAGAAAGCAGCATGCTCAACGAGGTGGTGGTGACCGCCATGGGTATTCAACGTAAGGAGAAATCGCTGACTTATGCCACACAACAGGTAAAGGCAGAAGACTTGATGCGTGTACAAGACCCCAACGTGGCGAATACCCTTGAGGGAAAAGTGTCGGGTATTACTATCACACCAAGTGCCGGTGGTGCCGGTGGTGCGTCAAAGATTATCCTTCGTGGTAACAAATCAATATTGGGAAACAACTCACCACTAATAGTTGTTGATGGTATCCCCATGTCAAATGGCACTCGTGGACAAATTGGAGGAGACAACATTACATATTCAGGTGCATCAGAAGGTGCAGACCCTTTGTCGATGATAAATCCTGATGATATTGAAAACATCAATGTTTTGAAAGGTGCAAATGCCGCAGCATTATATGGTGCCGCAGCAGCTAATGGCGTTGTGATGATTACTACCAAAAAAGGGAAAGAAGGAAAATTGTCCATTAGTTTGGCTTCTAATGTTACAGCCGATCGCGTGTGGCTTACTCCAAAGTTGCAGCGTAGTTATGGTGCGAAGTTACTCAAAGGTCGCGGAGTCGCCATTGGTGCATGGGGTGGAAAGCTCTCTGACTTAAAAGATACAGAGTTACAAACAGAAATACCACTAAACTCAGATTTGTTTCCAGGCCAAAAGCACATGCTTCATTTGCGGAACCAAGCCGTTGATGATGTGAACGAGTTCTTTAGAACGGGACTTACTGCAAATAATTCTGTTTCTGTATCAGGTGGTACGGAGAAAATTCAAACTTACTTTTCTATGGCTAACAGTCATGCCATAGGATTGGTAGATAACAATTCGTATAATAGAAATACGCTTTCGTTTAGGCAGCATTATAACCTGTTTAAACGGTTGCAGATAGACGCTTCTGTCAATTATGTGTTGACCAAGACAAACAATCGTCCTGGTGGAGGTACTTTGCTGAATCCTATTTATCATTTATATAATACTCCTGCGAATATTGACATGCGTTATTATCAGAACAATTATAGTGCTAACGATGCGACATGGTTGGTTGACGGAGGTGCTTTTTATAAACAAAAGGAAAATGGTGATTTTGAATGGTTGACAGGTCAAAAAGCTCTTCTCCATGGAATGCGGCAAGAATGGGCTTATATGCAAGGTGGTGAAAATAATCCATACTGGCTTACTCGCATGAATTCAAATGTTCAAAATTCTAATAGAGTATATGGTTATTTAACAGGAAAGCTTAATTTGTTAGAGGGATTGGATTTTCAAGCGCGTATCAGTATTGATCATACTAATTTCACTGGTGAGGCTAAGCGGTATGCGACAACCTTTGCTCCAGTGAAGTTTTATCCATACGGAACATATTGGAAGTCGACCGATCGTACAGAAGAAATATATACAGACTATATGCTGTCTTATAATAAGAATTTTAATAAAACATGGGACGTTTCTGCAACAGCAGGTTGGGTGGCTCATGTCTCACATTCTGAAGCAATGACAGTTGACTCGCCAAATGCTACCTATATTTCAGGGACACGTCAAAAAATGCCTACACGTATTAACTGGTTTGATACACGTTCAGGGGATATTGGAAACACTTCTTCTTCAAAAAATACTAATTGGGATAAAGCAGCATTGTTTACAGCACAGTTAGGATGGAAAGATAAGGTTTATGTTGATGCTTCTTATCGTCAAGATTGGTATCGCGCATTTAGACAATTTGCTAATCGTGGTTTGTCTGAAAGTTATGGATATTTTGGATTGGGTGCGAATGCAGTAATGAGCCAACTTTTTAAGTTGCCAGAAGTTGTCAGTTATGCAAAGTATCGTTTGTCTTATTCAGAGGTAGGTAATTCAATCCCTAATATCTTTTTTAGTAAAGGTAGTGAAAACCTTGAAACAGGTGCAGTATCTCCAAGTCCGTATAATCACTTCCGTAATCCCATACCAGAAAAATCTAAGTCGTTTGAAACTGGTATTGAAGCATCGTTTTTCGGTTCTCGTTTAGATTTAGACCTAACTTATTACCATGCCATGTCTACAAATCAATATATGATTGCTACATTTGCTGACGGAAAGGCGACTCCTATCAATTCTGCAAAGACACGCAATCAAGGTATAGAAGTAACTGTTGGTTATAATTTCAGACTTCAAAATGATTTTACATGGCGCACGGCAGTAAACTTCTCTTATAATGATAATAAGATTCTGCGTACAGCTTACAACGAAGATGGTAGTGAGGCTCTCATAGCTGGGGGTATGGCTGGTGTTCGTGTACGTTATCGTGAAGGTGGAGAAATGGGTGATATGTATGTTACTGATTACGAAAGAACACCCGAGGGAGGAATCGTTTCGAATGGTTTCTTCAGACAAAATGCGGATGGAACATTCACTCCTTACAAATATAAAATATTAGATGGTAAGATAGCAATCGATGAAAATAATCATGCTATTGAAAAAGAGTATCAGGGTGATACCAACGGTTTCGGAACATTGAAATATGAGACATCCAATGATAAGCTGTATGAGAAATATGTTGGCAATATGAATTCAAAATGGTTGTTGGGATGGTCTAACACAATGAATTATAAAGGTGTTACGCTGTCATTCTTAATCAATGGACGTATTGGCGGAAAGGTTGTTTCTTTAACAGAAGGCTACCTTGATAATCTTGGCTTGTCACAACGTTCAGCCGATTCTCGATTAAATGCAGAGAAAAATGGATGGGACTACAAAGGTGAAGCATTAATGCCATTGCCCGACGGTAGTGGACGTTATGTCCCTGTAAAGAGCTATTATGAAAGTGTGGGAGGTTCTAAAAATCCCATTGAATATATTTATGATGGAACAAACTTCCGCTTACGTGAACTTTCTTTAGGATACACATTCAAGAATTTGTTGGGAGCAGGAAGAAACCTTAATCTCTCACTCATTGGTAGAAATTTATTCTTCTTATATATCAAAGCTCCTGTTGATCCTGATGTATCCTTGTCATCTGGAAATGGTATGAGTGCATTTGAATTGTACAACATGCCTTCTACACGTTCGTTTGGTTTCTCACTTAAATTAGATATGTAATTATTATGAAAAAAATATATATAGCATTCTTCTTGTCATTTACAGCATTTTCGTTTTCAGGTTGTCTGGACTTTGATGAGCCGACGGACGACTTTCAAGAAACGGATATAAAACTTCCTGATGTTGTATATCAAGGTAAAGCTGATTCTATAGATTATCTGAAAGAATATTCTATGGAACAAGTGAAAAATGCAGTAAATAAGTTAAAGAAGGAAAGGACTTTAGAACAACTTAATTTTGCGCAGTATGGTCTTTTAGGACACAAAAATGGGGAGTGGTCAAGTGAAGCGCATGAATATCAACGCCAATTTGCACTAACGGAAATGTTGGCGCAGTATGGTGTGATGCCACATTATGATTATGCTTTTGGAAGCGAAATAAAGAGTGCATACGCTGTCAGTAGGAGTTGGCTGGAAGGTCCTAATGGACATTTTTTAGATCAAGTGAAAAAAGGTTTGACAGGAATTTTGAATCATCCAACGTCTGATACTATTCCAGAGTTTAAAGCCACAGGGTTGTTATTATATGACTTTATGGCAGCTTATAATACAGATCTGTATGGCCCGTTTCCTTATCAAGACTTTAAAAACAACAAGCAAGGCTCTTCATTTACATACGATGCTACATCAAGTATTTATAAAACTATTGTGGCAAACATTGATACCATTGTAAAAGTGTATAAACATTATGAGCAACGGCCAAAAGAGTATCAAAAGTTTATACAACGTCAAATTAATGGTTTTACAGTTGTCAATCCAAACAGGAGTAAATTAAAAGGGTTTGATACATGGCGTAGGTTTGCTAACTCTTTGAAATTACGCTTGGCTATGCACATTGTTAAAGTGGAACCTCAATTGGCAAAACAATGGGCAGAAGAGGCAGTAAAGGATGGGGTTATAGAATCTCATGATCAAGAGTTCGGAGCATATCCAAACAATTATTCAGGTGCCAATCCTATTTTGAAGTTATATGATTGGGGAGACATGCGATTGTCCGCTTCTTTCGAGTCAATGCTTAAAAGTTTAAATCACCCATATGCTCACAACCTCTATTTGCCTAATCAAGATAAATTCGTAGATGCTGATGGAAACGTAACGCTAAAACAAGAGAGTGCTGTTGTGGGATTAAGAGCAGGACTGCGAGTAGGTAAGGGACAAGGTGCAGAAAGTAATCCGTATTTATTATACAGTAAGTTGAATGCCGAGTTCGTAGGAAAGGCGCCTATTTACCTCATCAAGTTAGCCGAAGTTCAATTTCTTCGTGCCGAAGGAGCATTGCGTGGCTGGAACATGGGAGGTAGTGCGGAATATTTTTATCGTAATGGGGTTATTAACTCTGGTATTCTTGACTATAATACAGACAAGGGTAAGGAGTTGCAAGCTAAATTAGAGAAATATTACGAATTGGATCAAGCCGTAGATTTTACTTATATCGATCCGTTGGGTAATGTGTCTCCATCACCTTCTGTTACAAAAATAGGTGTAAAATGGAATGAAGGAGATAGCAAAGAAATCAAATTAGAAAAGATTATAACCCAAAAATACATAGCCTTGTTCCCTAACAGTTTTGAAGCATGGACAGAGATGAGACGTACAGGATATCCAAAAGTCTTTCCTGTGTTAAATGTGTCTGATGGGGATGGCAGTTTGAACGAAGGCGATTTGATTCGTCGTTTACTCTTTCCAAACACTGATGATGCTTCTTTGAAAGATATCAAACGAACAGGTATTCCTGCATTGGGTGGACCTGACAGACAAGGTACTCGTTTATGGTGGGATGTAAAAGGTGTTCCAAACATATAACATGAAATAATTTAGCGAGATGTGGCTTATACACATCTTGCTTATTAATATATTTATTTACCATTAAACCTTTCATTATAATGAAAAAACATTTCTACTTATTGGCAGGGCTTGTCTTCTTCTCGACAAGTATGTCTGCACAGTATTTAAGAGAAGGGTACATCAACAGTGGACAGAATGTATCCAGTGAAAAATTTACTTCGTTGCTAAATGGCTGGAAAGCCAACAAGAAAATCAGCGAGGATGACAACTTTTATATCTCGCGTGTAAAGCCTAAAAAAAGGTTTACTAATACCGCAACACAGGTAAAGAAAAATCTGACGAAAGAAAATGATAAGCGCCTTATCATGTGGGTGCCATGGGATGACCCCCACAAGAACGCACTACCTGATGGAAAATTTGATAGTGAAGTATTCTCCATGTGGAATTATGTAAGCCATTTTGGTGATTGGTCTGCTCCATTGGGTCGCATTCCTGCAAACTTATTAGACGTTGCTCACAAAAACGGTGTTGCTGTTTCTGGTGTTGCTGGTATTCCATTCGGTTCACTTCGCAATGAGTATGCAAATATGCTGAACAATTTAAGTCAGAGTAACGTAAAAGATGTAGCTGCGTTCTTAAGATATTATGGTATAGATGGTTTGGGTTACAATTCTGAATTCTCGGGGGGATCTTGGTTTTTGTCAAATTTGCAGGAATTTCATAAGAACTTAGCTGCAGAGATGGGCAAGCAGAATCCCGTTTATGAGAACATTTGGTATGATGGAACGGACAACGATGGAAATCTAAGTTTTGACAAGGGGCTTGGTGATTTCAATGACCAAAACTTCGGTGAAAATCAAGCTGCAGCGTCTTTATTCTTCAACTATAACTGGAATGGTGGAAGCCTTTTGGAGAATTCCGTTGCATATGCGAAAGAAATTAACCGCGACCCATTATATCTTTATGCTGGTATCAATATGCAAGGTGGTGAGCCTCGATGGGTAGGTAATGGACGATGGACCTTGTTGGAAAAATATCCTGTCTCTATTGGTTTATGGGGCGCACATACTCGCAACATGTTTTGGGAGAGCCGTAACGAAAAAGGGAGTAATCCTGAAACGATGCAGCGTTCATATTTGTTGAGAACAGAACGTTGGTTTACGGGCGGTACTCGTAACCCTGCAAATTGTCCTCCAGTAGGGAATAGCTTAAATTATGGTGTTGACAATTATGATTTCCAAGGAATGTCTCCATTTATGACAGCAAAGAGTACTTTAAGTTGGGACTTAAACGATGAAGCATTCATTACTTATTTTAATTTGGGTAATGGTCGTTTCTTCAATTGGAATGGTGTACGTTGCCACAATAGTGAGTGGGCAAACGTAGGCGTGCAAGATTATTTACCCACATGGCACTTTTGGTTCAGCAGTAAATTGTTAAGTGGAGAGAAAGCTGATGTACCCACAAAAGGGCTTGATGCAGAATTTACATGGAAAGATGCGTACGTTGGTGGTTCTTGCTTGCGCATTTTTGGTTCTACTAATTCTGAATACCTGCACTTGTTTAAGACAAAGTATGGATTAAAGGCAGGTGACGTTGTAACTATACGCTACAAAGCTATCGGTGGTAAATCAAACGTTAAGTTGGTTCTTACAGCAACAGGTTCTGAAACGCAAGAAACAGCTTACGGTTTGAGAACCATTGATGAGTTGCCAAATGCTGATGAATGGCTAACGAAGACATTTACTGTAACGAATGATTTGGCAGGAAAAGAATTAGCCTTAATAGCCTTAAAGTTTGAAAATGCAGAAAACTTAAATCTGTATTTAGGTGAATGTTCTATTGTTAGAGGAAAAGCAGAAACTCCTTCGATGCCAAAAATAATTTCATCTAAATTGTTTGATTATAATGCCAGTGGCTTAGATGCTAAGTTGATATTCAACATGAATAGCAATAAAGCTGCTGATGAGCCTGTTTACAACTCTGACGTTAAAACTTCTTTGTTTAAAGTTTATGCACAGCAAGAAGGTGGTGAGAAAGTTTTAATGGGTATTACTACTTCGTGGGCTGCCATGATGTATGCAATCCCCCTTACTATTGATAATGCGAAAATTCGTCTTGGTGTATCTGCTGTTTCACTTGATATGAAGTCTGAGTCGGAAATTGCTTGGACAGAATACCAAGATTTGCCTGAATACAAATACAGCGAGGCTATTCAATTGAATAAGCCTGTAATCAAACCAAATGAAGATTTTGAAATCTCTTATGTTGATCCTAAGCATGCTGAAGGTACATGGGAAGTTCTTGATGCAAGTGGAAAATCCGTTTTCAAAGCAACAGGTAATGCCGTGAAAGTAGAAAATGGATTAAGCAAAGAAGGCACATACGACATAAAGTTGACAGACGCAAAAGGCATCGTACACGAATATCCTGGCTACATACAAATTACGAGTCTTGACAAGGGAGCTTTGCCTAAAATTGAATCTCTGACAGCTAATGGTAGCAAAACTGATATTTCAGTTGAAGAAAATGCTGCAGTTGCAATGGCTTATACAGGTAGACAAGCAGATGGTATCTTGTCAAGAGGATTGAAAATAGAAGAAGCAGGAGTTGGCTTCAAAACGAATGCTGCTGGATTTACACAGGCGAATTTTGCTACAAAAGAATGGACACTATCATTCTGGATTAAATTCAATTCTATCCCAAATGAAGTGCAAATACTTGACTTGAGGGCACAAGAAAGTGGATGGCCATGGAATAACTGGGGAACATTCTGGAGTCAGTACGATGCAAAGAATAAGGACTTGTGTTTTACTTTACGTGAAAGATTCAACCATGGAGTACCTGAACATTCAACCCATTGGAAAGTTAATTTTATTCCACAAACATGGACACATGTCACTTTTGTAATGGAGTCGAATGGTACAGGTATTCGCGAGAAAGTGTATGTTAATGGAAAACTGGCTGATGCAACCAAGTGGAATGTTGGAAGTGGTCAGTCTGGTACAGGGATGAATCCTCAATATTTTGTAACTACCAACTCGTATATGGAAGAGGGAGACCATACCATGATGATGATTGGCAAAGGCCGCCATCAGTTGGCTGCAATCGATGGTGTCGTTGATGATGTGAAGTTTTTTGACAAGAAATTGGACGACAAGCAAATCGCAACGCTGATGTATGATAATACGAATGCCATCGCTCCTACGTTGTTCTGGGATTTTGAAAGCAATGCAGATGGAGATGGTTGGATACCTGCTAAATCGGGCAATGTTAAATTTATGACTATTGGCTCTAAGCCAGGAAGTAAAGAAGGTGTGCAAATCTTGGCTCCAAAAGCTCCAACTTTTGATGCAGGTTGCTTCTTCAGTGCAGGTAATTCATTTAAATTGGAAACAAAGCCAGAATGGGCAACTAATCTTGGCTTAATAACAAATGTTACTGGATCTGATAAAATGGGATCTGCTGCGGTTACTTATCCTGCTCATGGTGATTATAAGGTAACATTGACGCTGGAAAATTCATTTGGTAAAGATACTAAGACTTTTCAGGTAATTCATGTATCAACAAAGGATGGTATACAAGGTACAACTGCTTCCAAAACGAAGGCATATGTTGTTGGTGATGAGATATATGTGGAATGTGTTGAGGCAGGAAATTACAAGTTTAGTGTTTATTCTGTAAATGGAAATCAAATAATATCTAAAGCTTTAACCGTTGCCAATGGTAATACCGTGAAATTACAACTTTGTAATACAGGTATTTATATTTTGAAAGTTCAGAAGGATGGAAATACAATTCGTACAGTGAAGTTGATTAGACAATAATTTGTAGATTGTAAATCAACATGTAATTATAAGATAATCGAATAGGAGGAATATGAAAGTAGGAGAAAACCTTGTTTCGCTTTCCTTCTATTCGATTATTTTAGTTTTAATAGTTCCCATGTAAAACTGGTTATCAGACGATTTTTGAATTAATATTTTAAGTGTTTGTAAAATGTCTCTACGATATATTCGCGATGTATTTCATGGGCTATTAACTCTACGCCTTGTGGTACACGAGGAGCTGGGGTGCCGTTTGTTACGGTGAGAGGTGCTGTCTCGATGCGAATTTCGTCCCATAGATTTGCGTTGATGAAGCTCTGCAATGTGGTGGCACCACCTTCTACCATCAATGATTGTAGGTTGCGTTGATATAAATCGTCTAACAACTCGGGTAAGGAGATGCCGTGATGTAAGACGAGGCGCAAGGGTGATGGACCGCTCCATTCACGCACATTGAGCTGTGGATGTTCGCGCTCATCGGTTACACGCCCCACCAAAATGGCATCGTATTCGCTGCGTAACTTGTGTACGAGCATCTTTGTGAATGGCGATGACAGCGCAATGGCACGCCCATTGTCATCGATAAAACCGTTGGCTGTTTGTGCCCATTTCAACAAGATATAGGGTCGGTGAAGGGTGTTGAACACATTGAATTGACGATTGAGTAGCTTGCACTCTTCTTCTAACACACCGACGGTCACCTCAATTCCCGCCTTTCGTAGTTTATTGATACCTCTGCCTTGCACTTTTGCAAATACGTCTATACATCCGCAAACTACTCTCTTTACCCGTTTCTCTACGATGAGGTCAGCGCAGGGAGGCGTCTTGCCATAATGAGAGCAAGGCTCCAAGCTCACATATAACGTACTTTCGGGCAACAGGTGCTCGTCTTGTTGCCGAACAGCAGCAAAGGCATTGACCTCAGCATGGGCTTCACCATATTTGATATGATAACCCTCGCCAATGATTCTGTTGCCACATACGAGAACAGCCCCTACCATAGGGTTGGGCTTTGCCAATGCTCGTCCCTGTTTTGCCAACTGAAGGCAGCGGTGCATGTACATTTTGTCAATGGCATCTTGGTTGATATTCATATTTTTATTATTTTTGTTGTCATGAAAAATTATCAGCAGTTGTGGTCGCAACTCACGCCCTTTTACGATGAAACCGAGGCAAAGGCTTTGATAAGAACAGTACTTGAGGTGCGTTATGGCATGTCGCTTACCGATATTATTTGTGGCAAAGTTAGTGAATTATCAACAGACGAATGCCAATCGCTGCAAGAAATCATCTTGCGTCTGCAACGCTTCGAGCCTGTGCAATATATTCTTGGGGTGAAAGAATTTGCTGGTCGCACCTTCCATGTGTCTCCCGGAGTGTTGATTCCGCGCGATGAAACGGCGGAATTGTGTCAGTGGATTGTTGATGCCATACAAGAGTCGAAACAGAAAAATCCTACTATCTTAGACATAGGAACAGGTTCTGGGTGCATTGCTATTACACTAAGTTTGGAGATACAGCATGCACAGGTTGCAGCCTGGGATGTTTCTATGGCTGCTATTCAGGTGGCAAATCAGAACGCAAGAGACTTAGGAGCTACGGTTTCAATCGTATGCCAAGATGCACTGAATGCACCAAAAGATTCGATGAAATGGGATATAATAGTGTCTAACCCTCCTTATATATGTCCTACGGAGGCGGAAGAAATGGAACAAAATGTGCTTTCGTATGAACCGAAAGAAGCGCTCTTTGTGCCAGAAAATCATCCTCTGCTTTTCTATGACGCCATTGCGCATTATGCCACGACGGCTTTGAAACCACATGGAAAATTGTATTTTGAGATCAATCCTCTCTATCGAAAATCTGTGGTGGAAATGCTTAAAAACAAAGGATTCATCGGTGTTATGATTCGAAAAGACGCCTTTGGAAAAGAAAGAATGGTTTGTGCAACAATGCCAGACAGATAGCAAATGGATTACGGAGAATAGATATGTTGAAAGAAAAAAAGCAGGTAACAGAACAAGAGGCTTGGCAGAAATTGTCTAATTGGTGTGCCAAAGCGGAGCATTCAAGTGGCGAGATGCGACAAAAAATGATGAGGTGGGGCATGGCAGAAGATGCGCAAGAAAGAATACTTGAGCGTTTGATTTCAGGTAAATACATTGACGACGAACGTTTTGCACATGCTTACGCACACGACAAACTAACTTACGACAAGTGGGGAAGACGAAAGATTGAGCAAGGTTTGTATCAAAAGGGAGTTTCAAAAGATATTTATGGCAAAGTTTTGGACGAGATTTCCGATGAGCGGTATATCGAGGTGTTGAAGCCGTTGCTCTCGAAAAAGTGGAAAACCATTACAGGGCGCAACGATTATGAATGTGCCATGAAACTCATGAAGTACGCTTTGGGTAGGGGATTCGAACTGTCTGTGATACGCAAGTGCATAGATGACATGGAGATACCGACGGATGATTAGCTTTTTTAGTCGACTGTTAGATATCTTAGCTCCACGTTCGTGTTATGTCTGTGGAAGAAGGTTAGCTGTCTCGGAACAAGTGATGTGTGCCTCCTGCAATCGGCATTTGCCACGCACACATTTTGAACTCAACCCCTACGAGAACGAAATGGCGAAATTGTTTTGGGGACGTATTCCCATTGAGCGTGCTGCTGCCTTGTTTTATTATTATGCACAGTCGGAGGTGAGTCATGTGATTTACGCACTAAAATATGGCTATCATCCCGAAATAGGAGAAGCGTTAGGACGTATGACCGCTGTGGAGTTTGGAGCGGCAGGATTCTTCGAAAACATCGATTTCATCGTACCAATTCCCTTAACTCGCTCCAGAAGAAGAAAGCGAGGGTACAATCAGAGTGAGAAGATAGCTCGAGGGGTGAGCGAAGTGACGGGCATACCTATCTTAAAGAATGTGGTGCGCCGCATTCAGTTCTATGGCAGTCAGACTCATAAGAATCGCTTGGAACGTGTAGAGAATGTAGAAAATGCTTTTGAACTCATCAATAGCACCCTTATTGTGGGGAAACATGTCCTGCTCATTGATGACATTGTAACTACAGGTGCTACCGTTTGTTCTTGTGCCGAAACTTTGCAAAGGAACGGAAGGGTCAAGATAAGTGTGTTGGCTTTAGGGTGTACAAAGAAATAAGTGTAGCCAATCACGGCTCTTTTATTAAAAGGTCATTAGTTGTCAATAACAATCATGTTTTTTTTTGTTTTAACAACGAATTCAACCAATGGAACGAATCAAATTGTTGGAATTAATGAACGTCGGCGTTCACCAAATGGAACAAATTTAGCAAAGATACATAACGTGTTTTTGTCGTCAGATTTGTTTCATTCGCAGAACGCTTGCGTTCATAGTCTTGCTTAGTTGATTTGTTTTATTGGTTTCATTTGTTGTTCAAAAAAATGTCCTTAAATGAGTGAGCCATGTATTACCAATCCAGCAAAATTTTCTGTTCCTTGTTCGGATAGTTTTTACCATTTTTGATAAATCTATTTCGTTGTTTTTGTCCTCTTATTTTACCAAAAAACGACCATTGAAAATCTCTGAAATAGAAAAAATCAATAGGCAAACGATAAGCAAAAATAAGCTGATTTGAACAAAATAAGCGCCTTTTCAAGTTGAAACATTGACTTTACAGTCTTGGAAACATACATTTGAGCTGTTATTCACATGCTTCAGCAGCCTTAAAGCATGCAAATAGCAGGCTTATCTCAATGCTTCAGTCGCCAAAAAGTGATAAAAATCGAAGAGAAGAGAAATGTCATATCTGTAATATTCTAAATAGCAATAACTTACAAACATCGCTCAAAATTCGCGTATTTGCGACCAACTTTGCCGTTGGTTGTTTTCACGCGAGTTATGAGAGGCTGTTTGTAAAGAAAATTCAGCATTTATGATCCTCTAATACAGCGCATCACCAATTTCACATATCAACAGAAAACAGCATGACATTTGATCCTTTAACAACGAAAAACGCAGAAGAACCTAAAAACATTACCGCCAAAGATATTTCACGAAAGAACGTCCCGTTCTACCTAAAAAAACTAAAAACATAGGTACAGCCATTCTCTTTTGACGAAAGTTCGGAGAGAGGTTACAGCGTATTTCTTTCTTTTCGTCTGAACGTCTACGTTCTTTGTCCTTTTTTATATTGTACTTACATTTTCGTGTTTTCTGTTGATTTCGTTGTTGATTTCTTCTATGCTGTTTACAACAACAAAAGATATTGTTTTTGAGTGAACGAGCCACGCTTTTTCGTGCGTTACTTTTTGTTATCTTGCGTATTTCATTTAACTTTGCAAAATAAAAATATCAATGAATTATGGAAAAGACAACGCTTAAAAGAGAATTTGCTTCAAAATTGTTACAAATCAAAGCCATAAAGCTTCAGCCTAACGAACCATTTACATGGGCATCGGGTTGGAAGTCTCCGTTTTATTGCGATAACCGCAAGACACTTTCGTTTCCTGCGGTACGTACGTTTGTAAAAATAGGTATGGTTCATGCCATTTTGGAGCATTTCCCCGAGGTGGATGTCATCGCAGGTGTGGCAACAGCAGGCATTCCGCAAGCTGCCCTCATTGCAGATACGTTGAATTTACCGCTGGTTTATGTTCGTAGCAAACCCAAAGACCACGGACTTGAAAACTTGATAGAAGGTGAATTAAAGCCCAATGCAAAGGTCGTGGTGATAGAAGATTTGGTGTCTACAGGTGGTAGTTCGCTGAAGGCAGTAGGGGCTTTGCGCAAAGCAGGTGCCGATGTTGTGGGTATGGTGGCGTCGTTTACATACGGTTTCCCTGTTGCTGCAAAAGCTTTTGAAGAGGCGAACCTCCAGTTAGTTACTTTGACGGATTACGAAAACATGGTTGAAGAAGCCTTGTCTATTGGTTATATTCAAGAACGTGACTTAGACTTGTTACACCAGTGGCGTGAAGACCCTGCCAATTGGAGAAAGTAGCCACCAATGGATTGTCAACAACTTACCAACTTTTTTACTCATATACCAAAAACCATATAAGCATGTCTGCGAAATTTGAAAGTTCTATACGAGAGATTCCTTATCCCCAACTGGCAGTGTACCAAATGTTGAGCGATCTTAGCAACTTGGAGAAAGTTCGAGATAAGATACCTGAAGATAAACTCAAAGATTTGAATTTCGATGCCGACTCGGTGTCAATCAATTCCCCCTTGGGTGCCGTGCAATTGAATATTATTGAGCGTGATGCACCTAAATGTATTAAGTTCCAAACACAGCAAAGTCCTATTCCACTGACGTTATGGATACAAATAGTGCCTGTGACAGCACAATCAAGTAAGATGAAATTAACAATTCAGGCAGAAGTCAATATGTTCATGAAGGGGATGATTAAGAAACCTTTGCAAGAGGGGATAGAGAAAGTGGCAGACGTGTTACAAATGATTCACTATGAATAAAGTCGTTGCCTTTTTTTGTATCGTACTTTTATGGGTGTCTTGTGGCGACAGTAAAGAGGAATTCAGTTCTGTAAGATGTTACCTGTTGTTGAATAATCAAGAACATCAAGATGCAACACTTGCAAGTGCCATGAATCCTGCATCACCGGGCGTGTTCTGTTTAATTCAACAAACGATGAAGGGTGGTGCGCCTCATTTCTTTTTTAAGAACAATCAGGGCAACCAGAGCTTGTCCATCTTCCATGCAAAGGAGCAACGCATGCACTTTATCATCGGTTATAACAACGGTGTGATTGTGGGCTATGGCAATCTCGACCAGCCCGCTATATTTTATGCGTACGATAATCAATGCCCAAACTGCTTTGATTGGCGTCAGATACCACGGAAAGATTATCCTTTAAGTTGTTCGTCTACAGGCATAGCTTCTTGTAAGACATGCCATCGAACTTATAACCTTAATACGGGTGGGAATATTATTCAGGGAGAGCCAGGGCATAAATTAACTCGATACCGAGCAACGACCACGGGTCCTCATGGAGTTCTAAATGTCAATTAAACATCTGTTTAGACAGAACTGCTGATGATAGAAACTCATATTCACACACCAGCCTGTAAAATTCAAGCCATAGATGATGGACATGAAGTGGGGCTGCTTGAATTTGAAATACATGAAAACATCCTCACGATTACGCATACCTATGCTTATCAAAAAGGGCGAGGCATCGGGAAAATGTTGATGTCGGCAGCGATTGCCTATGCACGAGAGCATCATTATAAGATTCTTCCCGTTTGTTCGTTTGCACGCATCATTCTGCAAAGAAACGAAGCCTACAAGGATTTGTGGATAGATGAAGAACGGAAGACTTGACGTCCTTACCTTGTCTTTGCACCACGATTCTTTTATTAAAAAATGAGATATTTTGTGGTTGTAAACAGCGTGGAAGAAATCAACAACGAAATCAACAGAAAACACGAAATGCGAGTGTGATATAAAGAAGCCAAAGAACGTAGACGTTCTGGCGAAAGGAGCGAAAAGTAAAGAGTGATACGAAATGAGATGTACGCTCTCTTCTATCTTTCGTCAAAAGTGAAGGGCTGCAACGATGCTTATCCGTTTTTTGGGGATAGAACGGGACATTCTTCCGTAAAATCTTTTTTGTAGCAATGTTTTTAGTTCTTTTTGCGTCTTTCGTTGTTATAGATAAGGTGTCATGGTGCTTTTCTCAGTAACTCAGAGAGAATGGCTTGTTAGCGATAAAAAGCGTGGAGCATCGGTGGTTTTAGCTTTCAGTATTACGCAGAGCGTTCCAACCCTTTTCGTCTATAAAGCCAGATTTCAACACTATTGATGATGTTTTGCCAAAGGATGTAACAGCCCGGTCCAACCGATGCAATGGGGTTGAGGTAGGTGTAGGCAATCCAAATCGCAAATGCGGTGTTCTTTTGTCCAAGGGCTTGACCTGCATTCACCGTCGCATCAAAGCGGTGTCCAATCATTCTACCAGCTGCAAATTGTGTGATACATAGTACAAGCCCAAGCAAGCCAATAAGGACAAGGAAAGAAGTGGTTGTCTCAGCGTGTACAATGTTTTTCAATGTTGTGCCTGTAACAATCATCAGCGAGCATCCCCAAAGGTAGTAAGACAGGTCTTTTATACCGATGACCCACCGATGAAATCGATGAAAATGGTGCTTTACGATGTAAGCCATGAACATCGGAACCACCAACACGATACACACCTCGTTTAATATTTTCAGGAAGGCACTAAGAAAGGTGATATGTTCGGAATGCTCTATCAGTGGGAAGCAAATGGGTATGAGTAATGCTGTGATGAAGTTAGAGAGAAAGGTATAGGTCGTCATCTCTTCTAAATTTCCCCCTAACTTCTGTGTCACCACTGCCGCAGCCGCTGCACAGGGACCAATGATACAGGTAAGCAAGGCTTCCATGAGAATAAGAGCGTTGCCTGTTAGCTTGCATCCCAAGATAACAACCATGATGAGCAAAACAAAGACTACTTGGAAAACACCCACCCAAAAGTGCCATTTCACCGGTATGAGGCGTCTAAAATCTACCTTGCAGAAGGTAACAAACAGAATGAGGAACATGAAGAGGGGGAGGATAGCGTCCATGATAGGAGCAAAAAAAGTGGCTGCTCCGTCTAACGGAGGAATGAAGGCAAACACACTGTAAGTCGTCATGCCAATTGCCATGGAGATGGGTAGCGTCCAGTTCTTGATAAATCTAATAATGCTCATACTTCTTTTATTTGACGGTGCAATATTCGTAAAAAATATTGAGACTGACAAATCTTTGCCCCTTTCGTTTATTAGTCTTGGGTGAAGTGCGTTGTTGTTATGCGCAAAAATGAGACGGAGGATAGGTTGGTAATCAGAATAAATTTCGTATCTTAGCACTCTCAAAGGTGAGCATCCCACGAAAGAGGATGTTTGCAAACTAAAAACTCATGATTACAACCTATGAAATTCGGAAAATTTTATCTTAAGACTCAACTGCTGGCTCTTGTGTTGGCTGGCTTCAGTATGTCTGTCTCGGCAGCGCAAGACTCTTTCACCCAGTTTGTCAATCCATACATCGGTACTGGTGGGCATGGACATGTGTTCCTTGGTGCCAACGTGCCGTTTGGTGCAGTGCAGTTGGGACCGACACAGATTACACGTGGATGGGATTGGTGTTCGGGCTATCATTATAGCGATTCACTCATCATCGGCTTTGGACACATGCACCTTAGTGGTACTGGTATTGGCGATTTGGGCGATATAGCCTTTCTACCAACGTTCGATGCCAAGACTTATACCGAGCGATTCTCGCACGATGCCGAATATGTGCGCCCGGGGTATTATACCGTTCGACTGGCAGACAGTAAAATCTTGGTAGAGTTAACGGCTACCCAGCGAGCAGGCATGCATCGCTACACCTATCCATTGAGCAGCAAACAGCCCTTGTTAAAACTGAACTTGAAACAGGGTATCGGTTGGGATAAGATGACAAAGTGCCAACTCACGCAGGAAAATCCGACCACTGTAAGTGGCTATCGCTTATCAGAAGGTTGGGCAAAAGATCAACGTGTGTACTTCGTAGCAGAGTTCTCACGTGCCGTGAAGTTGCAAGAGATGCAAGCCGACAGCGTGGGGGTCTTTTCCTTTGATGACGCCACAAAACCTTTGTTGGTGAGGGTGGGCATCTCTGCGGTGAGCGTGGATAATGCAAAAGCCAACCTGAGCGCTGAAATAAAAGACTGGAATTTTGACCGTGTGGCACAGGAAGCTGATGCTGCATGGAACGATGAATTGGGGAAAATTAAGGTTGAAACGTCGAATTTAGACGATAAGACGATATTCTATACGGGCTTATATCACACCATGATAGCCCCTTCTGTCTTCTCAGATGTGAATGGGCAATATCGTGGAAGCGACGGAAAGATTTATCAGGGTGATTTTGTCAATTATACGACCCTTTCACTTTGGGACACTTATCGGGCTGCCCATCCTTTGATGACGATTATCCATCCAGAAAAGCAACGTGACATTGCACAGACTTTTTTACATATCTTCCAGCAGCAAGGAAAACTTCCTGTATGGCATCTTGTAGGCAATGAAACCGACTGTATGGTGGGTAATCCCGGCATTCCTGTGCTTGCCGACATCGTTCTCAAAGGCTTTGATGTAGACAAGAAAGCCGCTTATCAGGCGATGCGAACCTCTTCGTTGCTTGATGAGCGTTCGTTAGACAACCTCAAAAAGTTTGGTTACATTCCTTGGAATCGCGACTCTACCTTTGAAACTGTGGCAAAAGGTTTGGAATATGCCTTGGCAGATGCCTGTGTTGCTAAGGTTGCCAAGTTGTTGGGAGAGAAAAAAGACTATCAATACTTCTTCAATCGCAGCAAGTCGTACAAATATTATTTCGACAAGAAAACAGGTTTTATGCGAGGTGTCGACAACGGAAAGTTTCGTGAACCATTCAATCCCTTCCATTCTTCACACCGTAATGACGATTATACAGAGGGAAATGCCTGGCAATATACATGGCTTGTGCCTCATGACGTGCCAGGACTGATTAAACTTTTTGGTGGGAAACGCCCGTTTGTCACTAAGCTTGATTCGCTGTTCACTATCTCTGGAGATTTGGGAGAGAACGCTTCTCCAGACATTTCGGGTCTTATCGGACAGTATGCACATGGCAATGAGCCAAGCCACCACATCTTATATATGTACAACTATGTGGGGCAGCATGATAAAACGGCAGAGAAAGTACGTGAGGTGCTGAAGACTATGTACCACAATGATTTCGACGGACTGAGTGGAAATGAAGATGTGGGACAGATGTCCGCATGGTACATTCTCTCTTCTTTGGGCATCTATCAAGTAGAGCCTGCTGGTGGACGATACATGTTCGGTTCGCCTTTGTTTGACAAAGCAGTCGTGAATGTTGGTCAAGGCAAAACCTTCACTATCATTGCGCATAACAACAGTGCAAAAAATGTGTATGTCCACCAAATCAAGTTGAACGGACGTCCGTACAAAAAGTTGTATATTGATTACAAAGACATTGTCTCTGGTGGTACGCTTGAGTTCTTCATGACGGACAAGCGACCATAAGGTTCTTAAAGAGATTACGATTATTACATCAACGAGTGTCCCTTTTCAAAAAAGAGGCACTCGTTTTTTTCGGCTGTTCGTCATACCTTTGTATCCTTATCCTCTGCGGTAAAACGGTGCATTACTCATAGGGGAGAAGTTAAATAGCGAATGTAATAAGCAGCACGGATTGCATATTTAAGCAAAAGATGAACGCAAGTTTTCGACAAATCCAATAAATGCGTTAAGCTTGACTTGTCTGAACTTGCGTTGTTTACTTAGTTGAAAGAATCATCTTTAACAGTGCTGTTTGGATGTCATGATTTTTAATACCATTTCATCGGTTATGTTCATGGCGTCTTTACCAATGCTGGTGAGGTTACGGATGGAGCGATCTACATCCTCGTCAATGATACCTTCGGCTGAGGTGACGTGCTTGTTCTCCATGGAAAGCAATGCCGAGAGTACTGCTGTACTGACACCAGAGCTGATTTTTAATGAGCAACTGGGTTTCGCTCCGTCGCAAATGATACCAGTTAGGTTGGCAATCATGTTCTTAATGGCGTAACAGATATGCGCATAGTCGCCCCCCATTAAATAGGTGATGCCACAACTCGACCCGATGCTTGCAACCACGCAACCACAAAGGGCTGACAACTTGCCGAGGCTTTGCTTGATATAGATAACGGTAAGATGACTTAACGTGAGTGCACGTATCAGTTCTTCTTCTGTATTTTCGTTTTCACTTGCGTACACTACAACGGGATTTGTGGCACAGATTCCTTGGTTGCCAGAGCCACTATTGCTCATTACTGGTATCATCGCACCACCCATTCGTGCATCACATGCCGAAGCAGTCTTGGAAATGATGTGTGAGTAAATGCTATTACCAAAGATGCCACGGCTTAGCGGTCGTTCCATAGTCTTGCCCAAGCAGTGACCATAGTTCCCCTTTAAGGATTGTTCCGCCGCTTCCATATTGTATTCTTTGGTTTTCAATAGAAAGGCGATTTCTTGTAATGGGGTAGTGGTTGCGAACTCGTAGACCGTTCTAAAGTCCAGTTGTATATCATCTCCTTGTGCTTCAGAACTTGAGGAATGCGCTTGTTGAAGTAAGGGGCAGTTGTTTTGCTCTAAGTAAATGAATTGGGTGTGACTTCCTGCAATGACGGCTGTGGCATGGTTCTCGCCAGCCTCGCAGATAACTTCAATGTAAAGCTTCTCGGTAATGTCCTGTTTCAGTTGTATGGAGATTCTATTCTCTTTGACATATTTTTTCCCCTCATCCAGCGTCTCAGGAGTTAGATCTTTAATCACTTCCAATTGGTACTCCGACTTACCAACAATGGCACCCAAGGCAATTGCGATGGGAAGTCCTATCATGCCTGTGCCAGGAATGCCTACGCCCATGGCATTTTTCAAAATGTTTGGACTTAGCAGAGCCGTAATCTTTTCGGGTTGGCACCCTAATAATTCTGTTGCCTTTGCCGTACAGAGTGCCACAGCCATAGGTTCTGTGCATCCAACGGCAGGGACTACTTCTTGCTGAATGAGTTGGATAATTTGTTTTCTGGTGTTTTCTTCGAGCATTTCTTTATAGGTTCTAAAAAAAGATATGTGTTTTGTAGGTAATGCGTGTGTGTCGGTTTGGTTAGGAAGAGGATAGACTGTGTTTTTGAATGTCCGTCAATGTAACATCTAAAAACAGTCTATCCTGTCCTATAAAGATAGAAATCTTAGTCTTGTTTCTGGTACTGCTCTAACCCCTTATGCAAGAAGTCAAGATAAGCAGAAACGTCTTCCTTATAACTATAAGAGCCAGCTAAAGGTTTCCCGTTGTTGTCAAGAGGAACATAGAAAGGCTGGGTATTAGCCCCAAACTTATTGCTTTGCAGGTAGCTCCACTTGTCTCCAATGGTGCGCAAAGTGCGTTTCTTTCCGTTGTCGATAACCTCTATTTGCTCTTTGAGTGGCGTTTTGTCGTCCACGAACAAAGAGATGAGCACATAATCTTTGGTGAGAATTTCGGCTACCGATGGGTCTGTCCACACTGCAGCTTCCATCTTACGGCAGTTCACACAGCCAAATCCAGTGAAATCTACAAAAGCTGGCTTTCCTTGTGCTTTAGCAGCTGCCATGCCTTCTTCATAATTGGTATAGGCAGGATGCACCTCTTTTTGATTTAGATTGAAATCCTGTGTGTTGATAGGTGGTGCAAAAGCACTAACAGCCTTGACGGGTGCACCCCATAACCCTGGCACCATATAAACTGTAAATGCCAAGGAAATCATGCCAAGCATGATACATGCTACTGGCATAGGCTTGTCTTGACCGCCAATCATGTCACTTTGGAACTTGAGTTTACCAATGAGATAGAGTCCCATCATACCAAAGATGACAATCCATAGCGAGAGGAAGACCTCACGATCGAGGATATGCCAGCCGTATGCCAAATCAGCAACGGAGAGGAATTTGAGCGCAAAAGCCAGTTCAATGAATCCCAGTGTTACCTTGATGATATTCATCCAAGAACCCGACTTAGGCGCTTGTTTGAGCCAAGAGGGGAACAGTGCGAACAATGTAAAGGGGAGAGCGAGTGCCAAGGCAAAGCCAAACATGCCAATGGCTGGGCCAATCCAGTTGCCTGAGGTTGCCGTTTGTACTAATAAGAAACCTACGATAGGGGCTGTACAGGAGAAAGATACCAACACAAGGGTGAATGCCATGAGGAAAATGGACAGCAGACCAGTTGTTGAGGAAGCCTTGCTATCCATCTTGTTTCCCCAAGATTCAGGCAATCGCAGTTCGAACCATCCAAAGAAAGACAATGCAAACACCACTAAAAGGAGGAAGAAGAAAATGTTGAAGACAGCACTGGTGGCTAATTCGTTTAGCTTATGTGGGTCGGAAAGTGCGGTGACTATCAATCCTAACGATAGGAAAATTACAATAATGGCTAATCCATAAGTAATGGCGTCGCGCATTCCTTTTGCTCTATCCTTGTTGCGCTTGAGGAAGAAACTAACGGTCATGGGAATGATAGGCCATACGCAAGGAGTGAAAAGAGCCAGCAGTCCACCCGCAAATCCCATGATGAAGAGATACCAAATAGAACTATTCTTTTCTGAACGACCATCTTGTGCTTGCAGTTCTTGGATAACAGGTTGCCATAAATCGGTGCCAACGGCAGTTGCAGAAGAATCGACAGCAGCCTCTTTGACCGGGTCCTGAGATAAGACTTGTGTGGTATCCGTGGCAGGAAGTGATGTCTCTTGCTCTTCTGTAGCTACCTTTTTTTCTTCTTGAGGGGTTGCAGCCTTTGCGTCAAATTTAGGTGCTGTCCCCGACTTCTTAAAAGATACTTCTTGTGGAGGCATGCAAGTGACATCATTGCAAGCACCGAATTCCAAATAAACATCCAAGTTGTATTTGGGTTTGGTGAATTTCACTTTCTGTACAAACTGCGCATTATTTTCAAAATAACGTAGCTTCATGTTAAAGAGGTTATCCATCTTGGAGATTTCATTGCCTCGTGCCATTAGTTTTCCCACCTTCTCTACGCCATCCATCTTGTTTACGTGAATAGAGGCTTCTATAGGACCACTTGCGCCTAAGTTGGTAGAATAGACGTGCCATCCTTTGTCAATCTTGAGGCTAAATATAATTTCGCCTTCTGCAGAATTATTCGTTTTAAGTTGAGCCGATGACTGTATGGGGTCTACCATCTGCGCATTGGCAAACAAAGCAATGAATAACAGCATTGTCAGTGTTAATCTCTTCTTCATTTTATTTTCGTTTTTATTTTTTTAGGATAGTCATTTATTATTGATGTAGCGTAACGCTTTGTGTTCATGCTTCGCTTCTTTGTACAACCATGATAACACATTTTTCAAGTATTTTGAGTCCAGTCTTTCGTATCTAAAAAGACATTGGTGCAAAAATATATAATTATAGCGAAATAGACAAATGTATAATTGTAAAAAAATAGAAGGTTAGTGTACTCATTTTGAAATTGAAGAAATAAAATATTAAAAATGTGTGAAAATCTTTGTGACTTACAAGATTATATGCTACCTTTGCAAACTGTAAAAAATGCGGCAATAGCTCAGTTGGTAGAGCACAACCTTGCCAAGGTTGGGGTCGCGAGTTCGAGTCTCGTTTGCCGCTCTTTTTTTACACTTTTAGAAAGTCATCATTTTTGTTAGTCATATCTAAGAAAGTGGCTTCTTTCGTTGACAAGCAATAGAAGATGACGATATGAATGATTTGCCGCAATGGTGGAATTGGTAGACACGAGGGACTTAAAATCCCTTGGCCAGTAATGGCTGTGCGGGTTCGAGTCCCGCTCGCGGCACACTTTCAAGAAAAATATTATTACTATTTATTACTATGTGCAAAAATCTCATCTTTACTTTATCTGTATGTGCAGCTTTCGCATTCAGTTCATGTTCAAAAATGGGTCCGCTGTCGGCTAACAATTTTACCGTTACTCCCAACCCTTTAGAAACAAAAGGCGGTCAGGTACCAGCTACCATTAATGGAGCGTTCCCTGAAAAATATATGAAGAAAAATGCAGTAGTAACGGTTGTTCCTGAACTAAGATATGGAAATGGACAGGTTGCAAAAGGTGCTGCTACCACGTTCCAGGGAGAAAAAGTTTTGGGCAATGACCAGATGATTTCCTATCGCTTAGGGGGTCGTTACACCATGAAGACAGCTTTCGATTTTGTTCCAGCCATGCAGCAAAGTGAGATGTATTTAACTTTCATGGCTAAAAGAGGAAATAAGACAGTAAATATCCCTGCTGTGAAAGTGGCTACTGGTGTCATTGCAACCTCTGAACTGTACAAACAGCTTTTGTTGAGTGATGGTGGATGCTTGGCACCTGACAGTTTTCAACGGGTGAATGCCAAGAAACAAGAGGCTAATATTAAGTTCTTGGTCAATCAAGCCAATCTGCGAAGAAGTGAATTGAAAAACAACTCTGTGCAAGAGTTCGTTGCCATGCTCAAACGCATCAATGCAGATCGCGAGAAACTGAATATTCGTAATGTGGAAGTTCAGGCTTATGCGTCACCTGAAGGTGGGTATAGCTTTAACGACAAACTTGCCAACAAACGCCAAAACACATCAGAGTCTTACGTAAAGTCTCAACTCAAACAAACGGGAGTTGCTACAGGTATTGACGCGCATTATACGGCTCAAGACTGGGACGGCTTCCAGAAATTGGTGCAAGCCAGCAATATTCAAGACAAGGATGTTATCTTGCGTGTGCTGTCAATGTATAAAGATCCAGAGCAGAGAGAACAGCAAATTCGTAATATGAGTCAGGCTTTCCGCGAATTGGCAGATGGTATTCTTCCCGAATTGCGTCGTTCGCGCTTAATCATCAATTATGAAACAATTGGTAGAAGTGACGATCAAATTAAGCAGCAATATGCGACAGATGCAACGAAGTTGAGTGCTGATGAAATGTTATATTATGCTTCGTTGGTAGACAATCAAGCAGAAAAAGAAGAAATCTATAAGCGCACAGCTTCTTACTACGACAAAGATTATCGCGCTTTCAATAACTTGGCTACGATGGCTTTTATGAAAGGTGATGAAATGGGTGCAACTCGCTATCTCGAACAGGCATTGCGTATCAACCCACAAGCGTCAGAGGCTTTGGCAAACTTGGGTATTTTAGAGTTGCAGAATGGCAATCTCAAAGAGGCAGAAACGGATATTGCGAAGGCATTAGGTGATCAGAACATCAATGTAGCTATCGGTAGTCTCAATTTGGCGAAAGGAAATTACGCTCAGGCAGAAAAAGATTTCGAAGGCATTATCAGCAATAGTGCTGCTTTGGCACAGTTGATGAATAAGAACTATGCCGCTGCTGCCGCAACATTGGACAATGTAAAGAATCCCAATGCCATGACCGATTATTTGCATGCCATTGTAGCAGCTCGTCGAGGCAATAAGTTTGCTGCCGACTCTTATTTGAAAGAAGCGCTAAAGAAAAATCCAGCATTGAAAACATACGCTGATCAAGATCTTGAATTGTCTATCTTGAGATAAGACTTATTTTTGCAATGAAGCATATTGCATACCTTATTTTGCTCACGCTGGTTTGTGTGTCGTGTGGAACAGATAGCCACCATTTTAAGCTTGATGGACAGCTTTTACACATGAACCAGGGTGAGTTTTACGTTTATAGTCCCGATGGCATCATAGATGGCTTGGACACCATTAAGGTTCAAGGCGGTCGATTTACCTACGAGATTCCTTGTGAAAAAGAAGGAATCCTGTCGATTGTATTCCCTAATTTTTCAGAGCAACCAGTTTTTGCACAGCCCGGTAAGTCGGTCGACGTGAAGGGAGATGCCTCACGACTAAAAGAGTTGCAAGTTGACGGAACGAAAGAAAATGAGACGATGTCAAAGTTCCGCAAGAAAATCTCCAATGCATCGCCACCCGAAATTCTCAAGTACGTGGAGGAATATGTACACGATAATCCTCAACTTATCGGTGCTCAATATTTGGTAATGAAGTATTTTTTGAAAACTCCAAAACCCGATTACGCCAAGGCAAAGCAGTTGGTAGATGTCATGGTGAAACACCAAGCCAACAATGTTTCGCTGATAAAATTACAAAAACAGTTGTCTGCTGGTCATGTTGTACAAGGTGGTACATTGCCTTCTTTCACAACCATCGATCTAAAAGGGAATACCATTACCTCTTCTGCTCTTAGTCAGAGTCCACTCGTGGTCATTCATATCTGGGCTTCTTGGAATTATCCAAGCTTAGACATGTTGCGCCAAATACACGATTTGCAAAGGAAGAATGGCGCCAAACTGAAGGTGGTCGGCATTTCCTTAGATGCCAGCAAAAAAGATTGTCGGGATATTTTGCAGAGAGATTCTATCCAGTGGTCTAATGTATGCGATGAACAAATGTTTGAAAGTAAATTGGCTCATCAATTAGGACTTTCTTCTATTCCAGATAACATACTATTGAAAAACGGACGTGTTGTAGTGCGTGGACTTGACACAGAGGCTCTTGTCACAAAGATAAAGACGCTTCTATAAACCAATTATTATGCTCATTAAAACGTATTGTGCGGCAGTCAATGGATTAGATGTGACAACTGTCACCATTGAAGTTAGCCTCACCAATGGGGTGATGTATCATTTTACAGGCCTTGGCGACGAAGCCGTAAAAGAAGGAAGAAGTCGTATTGCCTCTGCCATGCAATACAACGGCTATAAATTTCCCCATGCTGACATTACGGTAAATATGGCTCCTGCTGACCTTAGAAAAGAGGGTAGTAGTTTCGACCTGCCTTTAGCCATTGCCATCTTAGCAGCCAATGGGAGCATTACGTCCGAAATTTTGGGGCAATATATGATGGTGGGCGAATTGAGCTTGGATGGTACTTTGCAACCAGTGAAAGGGGCATTGCCCATCGCCATACGTGCCAGAAAAGAGAAGTTCAAAGGACTTATCGTTCCTACTGCCAATGTTCGAGAAGCCGCAGTGGTGAATCAACTTGATGTGTATGGTCTGGATTCTATGGCTGACGTCATTCAGTTTTTAACAGGCACCAAGACGTTCCAACCGACAATCATCGATACCCGTGCAGAGTTTTATGAGCATCAGTATAAGTTTGATCTTGACTTTAGTGATGTACGTGGGCAGGAGAATGTGAAGCGTGCATTGGAAGTGGCTGCTGCTGGAGGTCATAATTTGATTATGATTGGCCCTCCTGGCAGTGGAAAGTCAATGATGGCAAAACGATTACCCACGATACTCCCACCGCTCACGCTCTCTGAGAGTTTGGAAACCACACAGATACACAGCGTAGCAGGCAAATTGGGAACAGGAACATCTTTAATTGCCCAGCGACCATTTCGGTCTCCTCACCACACCATTAGCGAAGTGGCACTGGTGGGAGGGGGTAGTACTCCGCAACCTGGTGAAATTACCTTGGCGCACAATGGCGTTTTATTTTGTGACGAATTACCAGAGTTTTCGAAAACAACTTTAGAGGTATTGCGCCAACCCTTAGAGGATAGAAAGATTACAATATCGCGCGCCAAATACACCATTGAATATCCTTGCAATTTCATGTTTATTGCTTCCATGAACCCATGTCCTTGTGGTTATTATGGCGATCCCACACATACTTGCGTCTGCACGCCGGGGCAAATACAGCGATACATGAACAAAATCAGTGGACCTTTGCTGGATCGCATCGACATTCAATGCGAAATTACCCCCGTACCTTTTAAGGACATCTCTCGAACAAAGCCGGGAGAGCCGAGTGCTGATATTCGGCAACGAGTGCTGAAAGCACGTGCCATACAGACAGAGAGATTTCAAAACCACAAGGGTATCTATTGTAATGCCCAAATGACCGAGCGCATGATACATCAATATGCCGAACCTAATCAGGATGGGGTAGAGATGTTGCGAGTTGCTATGGAACGGATGAGCCTGTCAGCTCGTGCCTATAGTCGTATTTTGAAGGTTGCTCGTACCATTGCAGACTTATCCGCATCTCCAGAAGTGTTGACCGAACACTTGGCTGAGGCGATTAGTTATCGCAATTTAGATCGTGGCGATTGGGCGGAAAGATAAGTTATTGTTTCTTTTCAGTTAATCGTTTCTTCCCTATTTTGTATAAACGAACGAAAAGTTCCCTATTCCTATACATCTTTTGGTTCTTCAATAATTGAACGCACCCCTAATACGCTTGATGAACCGCTGAATTTTAGTTCTCATTTATATCCAACTTTTTGGAAAATTTGGATAGAGCAAAAGATGTGTAAATTTATCATCGAAAATTTGTAATGTACATTTTAATTGTTTATCTTTGGAAACACTTACTTAAACAATTAGACGTATGGTACATGAAAACAAAACAACAGGATTATTTCCTTGGGTGCTGATGATTTTAATGTCGTCGGTCACTTTTGTCGGAATTTTGTCAGAGTTACTTCCTTCGGGAGTGTTGCAACAAATTATGGGAGATTTGGACATCAATGAAGTTGAAGCCGGTCGCATGGTCGGCTTATATGCCCTTGCCTCGGCAATCTTCGGTATTCCTCTCATTTCTGCCACAATGCACCTCAACCGCAAAAACCTACTGTTACTGTTGCTAATCGGCTTTGCGATTTGTAACATCTTGTCGGGTTTGGTGCATAACTACTATCTGATATTGGCACTGCGTTTCATTGGTGGTATCAGTGCAGGAGTCATGTGGCCCATGATTGCAGCCTACGGTATGCGACTCGTTGAGCCAAGTCATCAAGGTAGAGCTGTAGCCATTATTATGGCGGGCAACACGTTAGGAATTAGCCTTGGAATGCCTTTGATGACCTCTGTTGGAGATCAGTTTGGTTGGCGCATTGAGTTCATTGTATTAGGTCTCTTGGTGGCTCTGATTGCTTTGTTGTCACTCTTCATGTTGCCGTCAACACCGGGCGAGAAGCTTACATCGAGCACTTCACCATTCGCCATGCTCAAGAATAAGTCCATCTTACTCATTATCTTGCTCACTTTGTTGGGCGTTTGTGGACACTATGGAGTCTATACCTACATTACCCAATTGGTGGGAGAGATAGGCATTGAAGGTGGCGTCGAGATAGCGTTGCTTGTTTTCGGTATCGGTTCTTTGATTTCCATTATTATTGCCACGAAGTATATTGACATGTATCTGCGTGAGCTTACCGTGTTGATGTTTGCTTTCCTTGGCATCGCTATGTTGATTTTCTACTTCTTTAAGGGTACCACGGGCATCTCTCATTTGGGTTTCTTCTTGTGGGGATTATCATTTGGACCACTCGTTACGTTGTTCCAGGCAGCTGTGGGCAACCAAGTGGAGAAAGCCAAAGATGTGGCAATGTCGGTGCAGTCGTGCATGTTTAACCTCTCTATTATGATTACAACTTGGATTGCAGGACTGCTGTTGATAAGCTTTGGAGCGTTCAGCCTGTTGTGGTATGCGGTATTAATGGCGGTTCCAGGAATGATAATTTCTATCTTTGCAAAACACACATTGCGTCGGATAGGATAATTTACAATTAAAATATACATCACAAAAAAGGCTACTTCTTTCGATAGTAGCCTTTTTTGTGATTATAACTTTAGAGTTTGAACAGTCAATTACTCAACTTGTTCGCTCGTTATTTTTGTCCTTACATCTTGAAAGGAATCTCATATTCTGTCGGTTTCTTCTTAAACAAGAATTCACCCTTTCTTACAGAAGCCAGCACACCAACACGTTTGCGGATACAATCCCATGAGCTGTCCCCGTCCAGAACGATAAAGTTAGCATCCTTGCCTTCTTCCAGTCCGTATGCGTTATGGATGTTCAAACACTTAGCACCGTTGTAAGTAATCATATCGAAAGCATTTTCTACTTCCTCTGGGCTTGCGTATTGTGATAGGTGAATGGCGTTGTCCAGTATATTCATCATATTACCGCTTCCTAATGGATACCATGGATCGTTAATAGAGTCCTGAGCCAATGCAACATTGATACCCATGTGCATGAACTCTTTGATGCGTGTTAAACCGCGACGTTTTGGATAAGTATCCTGACGACCTTGCAGGTATGCATTCTCTGTGGGGCAGGAGATGAAGTTCATCTTACTTCTCTTAAACATGTCGAACATTCTGTATGCGTACGAGTTGTCAGCCGAACCGAACGAACAAGTATGGCTGGCAGTGGTCTTTGTACCATAATCCTCCAGATATACCAGAGCGTTCAAAATCTCTACGAACCTTGCCATGGTGTCATCGGTCTCGTCGCAGTGAACGTCAATCAGCACGTTGTATTTCATCGCCATTTCAACAATATCGTGGATAGATTTCTCACCGAACTCTCTTGCGGGCTCGTAGTGTGGAATACCACCAATCACGTCAGCTCCCATTTTCAGAGCCTCTTCCACCAATTCTTTTCCACCCTTGTAGGTGTACATACCGTTTTGTGGGAAAGCAACTACCTGGATGTCTACAATATCCTTCATCTCTTCTTTCAGCTCCATAAGAGCCTTGAAGCCGATAAACTTAGGATCGGTGACGTCGGTTTGTGCGCGGATAAACTGTACACCCTGTGAAACTTCGTCCTCAATACCCTTGCGAGCCAACTTCTTCACACCCTCTATGGTCATTGTTGCCTTATACTTGGGCCAGTTCTCAATAGCCTCGTAAAGAGTTCCCGATGCAGCGCCAATACCTTCCATCTCTGCCAGCGTGTAAACATAGTCTAAGTGCAAGTGTGGGTCTACGTAAGGAGGAAGCACAAATTTACCTTTCAGGTCAATCTCCTCGTCACATTTAGGCAGATTATTGCCAATTTGAGCAATCTTGCCATTCTCCACAATCATTTCTGTTGCTGAACTGTTGCGATAAAATTTCGCATTAAAAAATTTTCTTTTCATAGTCATAAAAATTAAATAAGTATCCTGTTTCAAATATAGCCATTTTATGTGAGATCAGCAAGTTTTTTGAGTAAGTTTTTCCCTTTATTACCATAATATTTGTAAAATACCGTTAAAACGTACATTGCCAGTTGATATATGCCGTTGTATAACAATGAAATAGCTATTTCTTCCACATATCATTGGAAGTGCCGTTCGTCAGAAAATCAATAGCACTTGTAGCGAAGAAGACTGCAACCCAGCTTCTCAATATCTCCAATTCGAGACAGAATGAGTGGAAATAATTGTCTTTTTTCTTGACAACAGCCCCTTCAAAACTCGCGTATTTGATACTAACCTTGCAATGCGTCGCAAATATCGCAGTATTTCAAGACTTTTATAAGCGATTGTTTATCAGTGAGTTGTAATTCTTGTGCATGCTATTAAGCGCTTAACTTGCCTCTCTTCCTATCCAAAATGATTGCTTTAGTGCCCTTAACTCTTTGTTCTAACCCTTTTATCTCATGTGAATAGAGTCTTTAAGTGCTGTTTACAGTCCTCTTAACTCAATGCTCTAACATTATTTGGGCTTCATTTTTGTCATTTTCGTACTTTTATGTAGTGAGCGTGCCTATCATTTTTTTCTATTTTGTCTTTTTCTAAGCCCTCGTTTTTTGTCATTTATTTTAACAAAACTCAACTTGACTTGGTGCGCTAATTGGTTTCGAGTGTGCATTAAAGCATAGCAAGTACGCACAGGGACGACGCAACATTGTTTAGTATTTCTTTGTTTCAATCAGTTTCTCAATTATTTTGTTATCTCTTTGATTTGTAGTAATTTTGCACTTAAATACTAAACCCATTAAACTCATGGAAGAGAAAAAGTTCAAACGCACAACCGTGACGGCCGCCTTGCCGTATGCCAATGGTGGCGTTCACATAGGACACTTGGCAGGAGTGTATGTACCTGCTGATATTTATGCTCGCTATTTGCGACTGAAAAACCAAGAAGTTATCTTTATTGGTGGTAGCGACGAGCATGGCGTACCCATCACCATCAGAGCCAAGAAAGAGGGGATTACACCACAAGATGTGGTAGACCGCTATCACTCTATGATTAAAAAGAGCTTCGAGGAGTTCGGAATTAGCTTTGATGTTTATTCCCGTACCACCTCGAAGACGCACGAGCAGTTGGCTTCCGACTTTTTTAAGAAACTGCTGAAAGAAGGCAAATTGCAGGAACAAGAGTCTGAACAGTATTATGATGAAGAGGCTCACCAGTTCTTGGCAGACCGTTACATCAAAGGCGAGTGCCCTCACTGTCACTACGATGGAGCATATGGCGACCAGTGTGAGCATTGCGGTACTGCCTTGTCTCCATTAGAATTGATCAATCCCACATCAACCCTCAGTGGTTCAAAACCTGTCATTAAGAAAACTAAAAACTGGTATTTGCCCTTGAACGATTATCAGCAGTGGCTCAAAGAGTGGATACTACAAGGACATAAAGAGTGGCGCTCCAATGTTTACGGACAGTGCAAAAGCTGGTTAGACCTTGACTTGCAGCCTCGCGCCATGACTCGCGATCTTGATTGGGGTATTCCTGTGCCAGTTGAAGGTGCAGAGGGGAAAGTGCTATATGTATGGTTCGATGCCCCGATTGGCTATATTTCCAACACCAAGGAACTGTGTGAACAGGCACCAGAGCGTTGGGGCTCTTGGGAAAAATGGTGGAAAGATGAAGATACTCGTTTGGTACATTTCATCGGAAAAGATAACATCGTGTTCCATTGTCTCATCTTCCCCACCATGTTGAAAGCACACGGAGGCTATATCTTGCCCGACAACGTACCCGCTAACGAGTTCCTCAATCTGGAAAACGACAAGATTTCTACCTCACGCAACTGGGCAGTATGGTTGCACGAGTACTTGGTAGACCTGCCTGGGAAGCAGGACGTGTTGCGCTATGTGTTGACAGCCAATGCACCAGAGACCAAGGATAATAATTTTACGTGGAAAGATTTCCAAGAGCATAACAACTCTGAACTGGTAGGCATTTATGGTAATTTTGTGAACAGAGCGTTGCAACTCACCAAAAAATATTTTGAGGGAGTGGTTCCAGCGTGTGGTGAATTGTTGGATATTGACAAGCAAACACTCGAAGAATTCAAAGATGTAAAGCAAAAAGTAGAAACGCTTTTGGATGCGTTCAGGTTCAGAGATGCGCAGAAAGAAGCCATGAATTTGGCACGCATAGGAAACAAATATATCACTGAATGTGAGCCATGGAAGGTTTGGAAAACCAATCCAGAACGGGTAAAGACCATTTTATACGTCTCACTGCAATTGGTTGCCAATCTTGCCATTGCCTTTGAACCCTTCTTGCCCTTCTCTTCTAAGAAACTTCGGCAACTCATCAACATGGATACCTTCGATTGGAGTCAGTTGGGAAGTACCGACTTGTTGAAAGCTAACCATCATTTGGCAGAACCAGAGTTGCTGTTTGAAAAGATTGAAGATGAGACTATTGAGATTCAACTCAAAAAGTTAGAAGAAACGAAGAAAGCTAATGAGGCAGCTAACTATGTGGCAAAGCCCATCAAACCGACCATAGATTTTTCTGATTTCGAGAAACTTGATATCCGAGTAGGGCACATCAAGCATTGCGAACGGGTGAAGAAGGCAAACAAATTATTGAAGTTCACCATTGATGACGGCACAGGTACCGATCGCACCATTGTTAGTGGTATTGCAAAATTCTATGACCCCGAGGCACTCATTGGCAAAGATGTGTGCTTTATAGCTAATTTAGCACCCCGCAAGCTAATGGGCATTGAGAGCCAAGGCATGATATTGTCTGCCGAAGACTTCGATGGTTCTTTGAGTGTAACCACCATTGAGCATCCTGTAAAGCCTGGTAGTCAGGTGATGTAAAATAGCTATTGATACAAGAAATCATGAATTTAAGCAACAAACACTTATTGAGTTTCTTCTTTTTGTTCATGGGTTTGTCTCTTCAGGCTCACCCATGGCTCTACCCATCACTAAAGGTAGATACCACTAAGACAGAAAAGAAGACACCTCATGATACCACCAGCACGGTAAAAGATACGGTGGATGTAAAGAAAAAGGTCAAGAAAAAGAATGAGTATGCTGACCTACTTAAGAGAGGAGGAACAGAACTCAAAGGACTTTTCACAGTTCGCCATATCGAAGATAAATGGTATTTTGAAGTTCCTGATAGTCTTTTAGGTCGATATTTCTTGGCGGTAACACGCCTTACTGCTACTCCCCAAAACTTTGGAAAGTATGCAGGAGAAATGATGAACGAGGCAACGGTCTACTTTGAAAAACGAGATGAGAAAACCATGTTGCTACGTGTATATGTGTTATCACAGTTGGCTGATGAGAAGGACAATATCTCTCGAACGCTCAAGGCTTCAACAGTAGATCCTATTGTGGCATCGTTTAAGATTATCGGACCGAACAAAGATTCAAAGCGTAGCTTGATAGATGTTACCAAACTCTTTAAGTCTGAAAACAAAGTGATGTCGTTTGCCGAGTTTTTTAGCAAGCGATTAAAGTTGGGAGGATTGCAGAGTGATCGAACATTTATCGACACATTAAAAGTTTATCCTATTAACATCGAGATTGCAACGACTCGGACTTACAGCTCGTCGGGACTGAATATGGCTGCCGCACAAACGGGTGCGGTGACCTTAGGACTTAACACCAGTTTTGTCATGTTGCCTAAGATACCTATGCGTAAACGCCTTTGGGACGAGCGTGTGGGGTACTTTACAGACCGTGTGACGTATTTTAACGATAATCAGCATAAGACCGACCGTGAACAATTCATAGGAAGATTTCGTTTGGTGCCAAAAGACGTGCAGCGATATCGTCGGGGAGAGTTGGTGGAGCCCGTTAAGCCCATCATCTTCTATATAGACCCTGCCACACCTAAGAAATGGGTACCTTATCTCATTAAGGGTGTGAACGATTGGCAAGTAGCTTTTGAGGCGGCTGGATTTAAGAAGGCTATTATCGGTAAGGAATGGCCCAAAGACAGACCAGACATGAGCGTGGACGATGCGCGCTATAATGTAATTCGTTATTTGCCTGCGGAAATAGAAAATGCGTATGGCCCTCATGTTGTCGATCCTCGAAGTGGTGAAACCATTGAGAGCCATATCTGCTGGTATCATAATGTGATGAATTTGCTCACCAAGTGGTACATGACACAGTGTGGTCCGCTTGATAAGCGAGCTCAGAAAATGCCCTTTGACGACAAACTGATGGGCGAGCTAATCCGTTTTGTATCATCTCACGAGGTAGGACACACGCTCGGTTTGCGCCATAACATGGGAGCCAGCCATGCCACACCTGTAGAAAAGTTGCGTGACAAAGCATGGGTAGAGAAGCATGGACACACCGTTTCTATTATGGACTATGCCCGATTCAACTATGTGGCACAGCCTCAAGACGGCATTTCGTCAAAAGGTCTTTTCCCACGTATCAATGACTATGACAAGTGGGCGATTAAATGGGGTTATCAATATCGCCCAGAATTTAAGGACGAATTTGCAGAACGCAAAGCTTTACGTGCAGAAACAACCAAAGTGTTGAAGAACAATCCTCGCCTTTGGTTCAGTGGGGAGGGGCGTGATGAAGACCCTCGTTCACAAACAGAGGACTTGGGTGATAATAATGTGAAGGCGTCTGATTATGGTATCCTTAACTTACAGCGTGTCATGGCGAACCTGCCAAAGTGGACCAAACAGCCAGATAGTCAATTTGACAATCTCACAGAGATGCATGAAAGCGTACGTGACCAGTTCCGTAGGTACACCAATCATGTGCTAAAGAATGTAGGTGGACGCTATCTTAACAATCTGCCGGGTTCTAAACCCTATGAAGTAGCACCTGCAGAGCGTCAGAAAGAGGCAGTAGATTTCTTGGCTCGTCAGTTGTTTGATGCACCATTATGGTTGTATCCCGACAATATCACAAGTATCACAGGTGACAATGCGGTTGCTCGTATTTCGAGTGATCAAAATCGTGTGCTGAATTCTTTGCTCTCGTTAGACGTGTTGACTAAGATTTATAACGATTCTTTCAATCGCTCTTCAGCGTACCAATTGCCCGATTATCTTGACGATGTTTATCGTGCAGTGTGGAAGCCATTGACGGCAGAACAGAATATAAAGAACACCACTCGTCGCACTTTGGAGCGTAGTTTTGTGCAATGTGTCGACCAACTGCTTAACCCAAGTGAAAAACCACAGCGAGCTTCCAATCTTTCTCAAATGCTTGCGACAGGTTCAGGTGGCAATTCTTCTTCGCTGACAAGTGATGCGTTGCTGTATGTACAAATGCTTTTGGATAAAATAGAGACGTATTGTCAAGCACAACAGGCGCAAAGTAGCGGCGTGAATGCCATGCACTACAAAGACTTGTTACGGCAAATCAAACGGGTTAAAGATAAGCAGACCTCGGTGAAATAAAAAGATAAAATAAAGCGTCTCAATGATAAGATACAGTCTTATCTTAACATGAAGAGAGGCTTTATCATCGACAATTTCAAAAAACAGCCATTTTATCGGACGTGAAAGGATTCCTCTCAACGATAAAATGGCTATTTTTTTATTCGAATCTTTTGGTGATAACTATCAAATTGTATGGAGTTGTTCTCGATGAAACGGGGGAATATGCCATTATCTATTAGCTCTTTGGGGGTGCCAACCTGTAATTGATGGGCATCGTCAATGAGCCATATCTTATCTGCAACTTGGATAGCTAACTCAATATCGTGGATAGATAAGAAGATACATTTATTCTCTTTGTGTGACAGTCGAGCAAGTAGTTGTAGCGTTTCGGCTTTGCTTTGAAAATCTAAGAAGGCTGTTGGCTCGTCCAAGATGATGACGGACGTCTGTTGTGCCAATGCTTTTGCTATAAAAACTTTTTGCTTCTCTCCGTCGCTTAGCGTTTGTATCTTCCTATGAGAGAGAGGGGTGATGCCAACAAGTGCTATGGAGGATTGTATAATTTCATCGTCCGTCTTACTCAATCCTCCCCAAAATCCCGTGTACGGTGAGCGACCTAAGCCCACTAATTCGTAGACGGTTATGTTCTTAAGATCGAGTTTTTCGGTCAGTACCACACTTATTTTTTGTGCCAACTCTTGATGATTCCATTGATGTAGTGGTTTGCCTGCCATCTTTATCGTACCCTTTAGCGGAGGTTGAAAGCCAGCAAGTGTGCGCAAGAGGGTCGACTTTCCCGAGCCGTTTGCCCCTAATAGACAGGTGAGCTGTCCACTATACAGTGAGGCTGTGATAGGAGATACCACAGCGTGGTTATCGTATCCAATTATTAAGTCAATGAGTTCTATCGTTTGCATCGTGTCGCAAAGATAAGCATTTAAGCAAAATATCTCGCTTCAACGCTCCTTTTTTATTCTAAAAATGTGTCTCTTTTTTAGGTGATAGCGATGTTAAAAAAAATACGCTGTAACTCTTCTCGAGCTACAGCGTATAAGTATGTTTAACTAAAAAACTTTTCTTAGTAAATGAAAACCTCACGGCCTCCATTGTTACCTGTTAAACAATCTGTTTAATTTACCTTAAACCTAATAACTAAAAACCTAAATCTATTACTACTAACCTAAACAATCTATTAACCTTTTGGTGTTGCAAAGGTATATACTTTTGCGGTTCGTTCCAAATATGTCTGCCTGTTTCCTTGCAAAAATGGTGCTTTCTTGACTTATATCAACAAATTGTGTTCGTACACAATGTTGCTTTTCTTCATCAATAGTTTAGTGGTGATGTTTCTATATGCGGTTATATTGCTGCATCAATGGCTTAAAAAGCACTAATTTCTTGTTGGATTTTGTAAATTGATGTATCTTTACCCCTATAATAAAGCAGTGATATGCGGATATTGATAGTTAACACAAGTGAGAAAACGGGTGGGGCAGCACTGGCTTCTAATCGTTTAATGGAGGCATTGAACAAGGCAGGATGCAAAGCAAGAATGTTGGTGAAGGATAAAGAGACCAACCAACTTTCTGTTGTAGCACTGCCTCGTCAGTGGCTTAAGCGGTGGCATTTCCTGTGGGAACGATGGTGCATCTTTTGTCATTTGCATTTTAATAAGCGGTATTTGTTCGCTATCGACATAGCCAATATCGGAACAGACATCACCCAACTGCGTGAGTTTCAAGAGGCAGACATCATTCATTTGGAATGGATCAATCAAGGGATGTTGTCCCTTCAAAATATCCAAAAGATAGTGGAAAGCGGTAAACCCGTGGTGTGGACACTGCATGATATTTGGCCTGCAACAGGCATTTGCCACCTTAGTCTTTCATGTACGCATTTTAAGAACGAATGTGGAAACTGCTCTTATCTGCCAGGCGGAGGTTCTAAAACGGATTTATCGCACCGCATTTGGCAACGAAAAAATGCTATTTATCAACAAAGTAACATTCATTTTGTTACTTGTAGTGACTGGTTGGGACAGCAAGCAAAGGCAAGTGGATTACTATCAAAGCAAACCCTCTCTATCATTCCTAATCCTATTGATACCCATGTGTTTGCACCAGCAAGTAAGTACGAGGCTGCTCAACGGTTAGGATTGCCAATTGATAGGAAGTTGATTTTGTTTGCCTCACAGCGTATCACGAACGTTAATAAAGGTATTCAATATCTCATAGAAGCGTGTCAACTACTCGTTCAGCAGCAACCTGAGCTGAAAGACAGCGTAGGATTAGTGGTGTTGGGCGGTCATGCAGAGGAGATAACGGCTCGGTTTGATTTACCTACTTATCCACTTGGTTATGTGAATGATACGAAGAAAATTGTGGATGTGTACAATGCAGTAGACTTGTTTGTCCTGCCTTCGCTTTCTGAGAATTTGCCCAATACCATTATGGAAGCCATGGCGTGTGGAGTACCATGTGTAGGTTTTGAGGTAGGGGGCATTCCTGAGATGATTGATCACCGTGAGAATGGCTATGTGGCGCATTATAAAGATGCGAAATCCTTGGCAGCTGGCATGGCATGGATATTGGATGAAGAAACCGACTACGAGACATTGAGCAAAAACTGTATCCATAAAGTAAGGACGGAGTATGCACAACAGCGTGTGGTGGAACGATATTTGGATGTGTATCAGTCCGTATGGAGAAATAAAAAGGAAGAATAGATGATTAAATTTACGATTATCACTTGTACCTATCAAGCGGAGAAAGAGCTGGAAAGGACACTAAAAAGTGTATTGGAACAGACATACAAAGATGTTGAGCACTTGATTGTGGACGGTGCTTCTACGGATGCAACGCTGCGGTTGGCGCAAGCTTATGTCACCGAGTCGCAAGCGCAAAACAACGAACATCAGGTAATGGTGACTTCAGAGCCTGATAAAGGATTGTATGATGCGATGAACAAGGGTCTCAAACATGCTACGGGAGATTATGTGTTGTTTCTGAATGCTGGAGATACCTTTCCGTCTGAAAGCACCTTAACACAGGTGGCAGCATGTGCGGAGAGGGCGAGTGTCTTGCCTGGTGTGTTATATGGCGATACAGATATTGTAGACAATGAGAGGAGATTTGTGCGCCACCGTCGCCTTTCTCCGCCTAAGAAGTTGAGTTGGAAGTCGTTTATGCAGGGAATGGTGGTGTGTCATCAAGCTTTTTATGCACGCACGGATTTGGCAAAGAAAGTTCCCTATCAATTAAAATATCGTTATTCTGCAGATGTTGACTGGTGTATCAGGGTGATGAAAATGGCACAGAAACAAGGACTGCCTTTGTGCAATGTCCAGGCTGTAGTGGCGAACTATTTGGACGGAGGCATGACAGAAAAAAATCATAAGGCATCTTTGAAAGAGCGTTTTCGTGTTATGGAGTCGCATTATGGTTATCTCCCAACCCTCTTCATGCATGCATGGTTTGCGGCAAGGAGTGTGTTGAAAAAGTAAGTGTATGTGTGTTTGAGCAAAATGTTTGGAGGATTGATGTGATATGAGATACACCAATCCTCCAAATAGCTGATAGAAGTTTATAATTCAATAATCATGGTTTGGCGTGGTTCTAACTGTATGTCAGCGGTCAAATCGATGGTTTTTCCTGTCTGTACCTCCACACCTGCTTTGTGTTGCCCAATTACTTCGGCATATCGCTTCACGTCCAACTGGGCTTCTTTCGACGTTCCGTTGAGTACGGTCAGCACGGTTTTACCTTGATGTTGGCGTGCTATGACGTACACCCCTTGGTGAGGAATGAACTGAATCTGCTTGCCTTTGACTATCACTTCATTGCCCTGTCGCCAATGCAGCAGCTTGCTGAGCCAGTTGAACATTTCATTTTGAGCCGTTGACCTGCCTTCTGCCGTGAATGCCGTGTGTACATCGCCCGGGAAACCACCGGGGAAATCCTGCCGTACATTACCATCGGTCACCTCTTTGGTGCCATTCATCAGCACCTCGGTGCCGTAATACAGCTGCGGAGTGCGGTTCATGGTGAGTAAAAGAGCTAAGGCTTGCTTCAGTGCTGCTGTATCTTGTCCGTGTCCCAAGAATCGGTCGGTGTCGTGATTCTCGATGAAAGCCATGACATCTTTTGGATTTTCGTATAGGTAATCGTACACCAGTGAGTTGTAAACTCTGTTCAGTCCATCCCACCAGCCATCGGTCTCTTCATTCTTCGCCTTGTTGATTTTCTCAAAGAAACTAAAATCCATGACACTTCTTAGGTTGCTGTTGATGTCTGACAGCTTACTATCTTTTTGCCAAGCTGCGGTATAAGCGGGTTCTGTGTTCCATGTCTCGCCCACCACATTGAAGTTGGGATACTCCTCGTTGAGCGTCTTCATCCACAGTGCCATGGCTTTACGGTCGGCATAAGGATAGGTGTCCATGCGGATGCCATCGATGCCTACGGTCTCAATCCACCATATACTGTTTTGGATGAGGTATTTGATGACGTGCGGATTGCGCTGATTCAAGTCGGGCATGGAGGGTACAAACCATCCGTCAACGGTTTCCTTCAGGTCTATTTTCGATGCGTATGGGTCGAGCACCGGCGTGAGTTTGTAGCTGGTCTGCAAATACTTGGAGTTGGTTTTCGTGCCATTTGGCATGCCGGTCTTCTCGTCTCGCCCTGTTTTCTTGCCTTCCTTGAGCCATTCAGGCATATTCAACCAATCGTCAGAGGGCAGTTCTTTGAGCCATGGGTGTTCAAATCCGCAGTGGTTGAAAATCATGTCCATCACCACTTTGAGTCCCTTTTGGTGGGCTTCGTCAATGAGCTGGCGATATTCCTCGTTGGTGCCAAAGCGTGGGTCTACCTTATAATAATCTGTTGTGGCATAGCCATGATAGGTACTAAAGCCGTTGGTGTCGGGCGAATTGTTTTCCAATACGGGTGTGAACCATAGGACGGTTACCCCCAGATTGGTGAAATAATCAAGGTGTTTGCGAATGCCCTCCAAGTCGCCCCCATGTCTCAGACTGGGTTGCGTGCGGTCGCAAACATAGTTGTTCATGCCTTTTATTTGGTCGTTCTTGGTGTCTCCGTTGGCAAACCGGTCGGGCATGAGCATATACAGCACGTCAGCATTGGTGAATCCCATGCGCTTGTCGCCATTCATCTCTCGCTGCTTCAGCTCGTATTTCACCTTTTTTGTTTTCTTTCCCTTGGTGAACGCCAGCGTGATAGTGCCTGGCTTGGCATCCTTCAGGTTGAGGTAAGCCAGCAAATAATGTGCGTTGGGCAGCTGTACCACGCTGTCTATTTGTACGCCAGCGTCACGGGTGGTTACTTGAGTGCCGCGCAAGTCGTTGCCATACACCATGAGTTGCAAACTCGCATCCTTCATCCCAACAAACCAATTGGTTGGGTCAATGCGGTTTATTTGTATCTGCGCATTCGTTGCGAACGCCTGACACAAAAGAAACATGATAAATATAGATTTCTTCATACGATGTTTATTTGATAGCTTTTTGAATAAATGACTGATACGATGTGCTGTGAGGGGTTATTTAACAACAAATGAAACAAATAAAACGAATTATCTTTTTACGACTGATAATATCGAATGAACATAAATGTTCTGACAAATTGAACGAATTAAAATACTTATATAGAACTCCAATTTGTTATTTGTTCTTTGTTTATGTTTTGTCCATTTTTATAGTTGGTCAGTGTTTCTACGTTCTTTTATGTATGGTTTCCATGACTGTGAAATTACCTTATCGGATTTTGTGGATTAAATAGTCGGATAGGTGATAATCTGATTTCATTGAAATTGATTAATATTCCTAATTGTAGTCCTGTGGCTTTGAGGTAATTGATGAGTTGAGCTTTGTGACTATCGTCAATCTTTTGTATAGCCTTTAGTTCGACTATTATTTTATTTTCCACACAAAAATCACAGATATATGGTGTGGAGAGTGGATGATGATGAAAAGAAATGTTGATTCTTTTTTCTCTTTCAAAGTTAATACCTCGTTCCCGTAGGGCAATGGCAAATGCCTCTTGGTACACTTTTTCCAAGAAGCCACACCCCAGTTCGTTATGTACTTCAAAGGCTGCACCCACTATTTCATAAGACAAATCCTTATACAACAGCTCCATATCATCGCATTTATACGTTAGTTAATTAGGGATTATGGTTGTGTTAAATTTGTTTTATTCGTCCGAGCTTTAGCTCATTTTTATTCATAAATATAGCAACGTTATTTGTTTTATTTGTTACATTTGTTGTAAACTTATAGTCGTTTTGTCGTTACCCCTTGTCTTTATTGCTTGTTGATAGACAAGATAAGCGCTGATTGTGCAGGGACAATGGCCTTGTCGGCATGTTCATCGAGCATCAATTTCTCTGTTCCATTGACGTCAATGACCCCATCATAGCACAGTACGTTGTACACTCCAGCAGGCAAGGATACCTGTTTCTCGGTCTTGTTGGCATTGAGCAGCACGTAGATATCACTGTTGGTGGGGACGTCAAACAAGCGATAACCCACCAAGCATGGCTCTGTTGGGAGGAAAGTGAGATGCTGACGCACAGCCTCGGCGTTGCCCAAACGGAATGCGTGGTATTGCTTTCGCAGTGCTATGAGACCCTTGTAATAGCTGAACACCTGTGGGTAACGCTGCAAATTGTCCCAATCCAACCGATTGATTTCAATGGGAGATTTGTAAGAGTTGTGTACCCCTTGTTTGTCACGAAGCATCTCTTCGCCACTCAACATGAACGGAACACCTTGCGAAGTGAACACTGCCGTTTGTGCAAGCAAGTCCAATCGGATGATTTCTTCGGTAGAAATGTTGGGTATAGACGCCTTCAATCGATCCACCAAGCACATGTCGTCGTGGCAACTTACATAACTAATCATTTGTGTGGGTTCGGTTGCCCATGCCACTTTGCTGTAGTTCACTTTGCTCATGTCTACTTGTGGGTGTGCTATGGCACCGGC
>QWCP01000045.1_pt1 | contig 65828 bp, 68 predicted proteins | sample 1972561 | NCBI WGS metagenome assembly QWCP01 (sample SAMN09866705, study PRJNA288562) | Human vaginal metagenome isolate pre4_vaginal, whole genome shotgun... | isolation source: vagina | host: Homo sapiens | place: USA: California
TTTGTAATTGTTTGTAAATCAATACCTTAAAGTTACAACAAATTTCGCTAATCACCAAATTTATAGACACTTATAATTCATCGAACTCACGTTAATTTATAATATTTTGTGAGTATAAAGCTAACTTGTTGCTCGAAAAAATAATTTATTTTTGATGCAAAAATAAATTAAAAATGGAATAAAAATAAATTAAAAAAAAGGCAAACTGGCTATGTTTTTAGGATAAATACACTAGACTTTTCACGACAAAGCATAACCTTTTACCACTTGATATATGATGATGTTTTACTGTAAAAAAGAGGTTTATGTTTTTTACATCTTTCTGTATTCATGTGAAGAAGCTACGTTAGCAATAAAGGAGGATGGAAACTTTTATGTGAGTATTGGTATTAATAATTATGCTAATACTTTTGCGGGAACTTATAGCATCGTAATTACAGTGAAGCTGTATCTACGAATGTGAGTATTTCGATCTGTTTGTTAGGCTGCAAAGCATATTATTTGCTTTGGGGTTATGCTAAGGTTATTTCTTGAAAGATACCTAAAAAGTATTAATGCGTTATAGGTATATTTATAAGTTGTAAATAAAATAACCTTAAAATTATATATTAATAATACAAGTAGTCTTTTTTATTATTACTTAGATTATCGTTGTTAGTACAAATCATCTTTTTTAAGTATTGCTAGAGCTCTCAGAAAGCTGTATTTTTGTGCCTTATTTAAAAGAGATAATTATTAAAGTGCAATAAAAATGAAGAAAAATTTATTCCTATTGGGCTGTATGACAGCTCTTACAATGTTGTCTTTTCAATCATGTAGTAGTGATGATGTTGTTTTACTTAAAAAGCCTCTTCAGCCAACTTCCGTTAGTAGTTGTGCGAAAGGCGAGATAGCTTTGCTTCGTAAGATAGCTGAAGATAATAATATGTCGGCAGATTTTGCTTCTGAAGATCCTTCTGCTTGGAAGTATGATCATCTACAGGTTGTTTGGGATACTACTGCTGTTAATAAGACTTATTATGTAAAGGAATTGCGTAGTGTGGAGGGAGAAGCCAAAGGTATAACAACCTTAAAACTGAATGATGAGCGGAATAACTTCCGTTCTTTAGAGCGTATTGAAATGAAGAATGCACAGTTGAAGTCGTTTAGTGTTGCCAATGCTCCTAGGTTGCGTACAATTATTATAAATGGAAAAGGCTTGAATGCAGAGAATACCGAGCTAACATCAATAGATATACATGATTTACCACAGCTCGATTCACTCCATATAGAGAATCTTCCAAAGTTGTCTACTACCAGTGCAGATGAGCGTTTCAATATTGATGCATTTTATCAATATCCTAAATTGGCGTATGTAGGTATTGTCAATACAGGTATAAAGGAGCTTAGTGTTGATCCAACAAAGCCTTTAAAGGAGCTAAAGCTATCGGGTAATAAACAAATAAAAGGGCTTACTTTAGCAGAGGTAGCTCTTAGTGATCTTACTTTTAATGCAGAAACTTATCCTTTATTAGAGAACTTAGCGTTAAGAAAGTTAAAAGAAGGAAAGTCTAAAGACTTAATTATCAGTGGTCTTAGTAGTCTTACTAATGTGGGGATCTATCATAGTAATTGGCTCTCTAAGGCAGAGGTGAGTGGTTGCTCTAATCTTAAAGAGTTGACATTAAATAACTGTGGATTGACAGAAGAAACTTGCAAGCTTAGCAACTTGCCTCATCTTACCACGCTTAATCTTGATGGTAATGACTTTACTTCTATTAATCTTGCTCATCTGGAGACAGTAAAGAACCTTGATTTGAAGAATAATAAGCTAACCACAACTGATAATATGGTGTTATCAAAGGCGGTAGAAAAGTTGCCGTTACAAGGTAATGAAAATCTACAAAAGGTAGACTTGACTCCTTATAAGAAGCTTTGGCTTATCAATGTAAATGGTTATAAGCGTGGACAAGATGCTGCTGATCATCAGCATCCGTTAGCGCTTGCAAATGTTAATTTGAGTGGACTTACAGCGCTTGTGTCGGTAAGATTAAACAATAATTCCTTGCCAGCGATCTTTGATGGTAAGGCAAAGTATCCTGAGTTAGAAACTTTAGAGGCAGAATATAATGCTATTACGCCTATTGGAATGGTAAACATTGCAAACTCTTTAGAAAATAGGAGGAGAGATGTTGATTTTAAGCTTAATTATCAAACATTTGCCGTAGAAGTGAAAGAGGAGAAAACTGTAGATTATAGTGTTGTTCACAATTTCTTTGAAAAAGAAGGTGAAAGCTTATCATTTAATGTAAAGGGGAGTGATGGAAGTGCAGCTTCAGTAGATAGTTATACCTATACTAATGGTGTGTTTACCTTTAAAAAGGCAGGTAGTTATAAGTTGTCTTCTAATAGTTTTAGTGATATTTTTAGAGGAACGTATAATTATGACTCTGCCGTATTTACAATTCAATAATAATATATAGTTAATAATTAAAGTTATAAAGTGAAAAAGATTTTATTTATATTATTTTCTTTTATAGGATGTTTGTCTACAATTAGTGCGAAAGACGGTCTTCTTATTGTAGCACATGGGTCTTTGGTGCAGCAATGGAATAAGCCCGCATTAGCCCTAGAAGGTGTTACCAAGAAGCTACTAAAGGAGCGTGGTATAACCAGCTTTGCTTGTGTGCGTGCAGCCCTAATGGAATATAGTCAGCCTTTTGTGGCAGATGTAATCAAGGAGATGGAAGCAGAGGGTGTAGATCGTATCTTTGCTATGCCAGTATTTATTAGCCCTTCTTCTCATACAGAGGAAGACTTGCCTAATATCTTAGGCAATGAGTATAACCCTGCTACGCTCGAAGGACTTATAGAGGAAGGTACACCGCTTGTTACTTCTAAAGTGCCAGTAACTTTAGGGCCTACAATGATTTACAGTGATATTATTGGTAAAACAATAACTAGACAGGTAAAGGAATTGAGTAAAAATCCGAAAGAAGAAGCCCTTATCCTATTGGCACATGGTGATGAAGGTTATATGGATTTTTGGAATGTTCTTATTCAGCAGACCGATGACGAGGTAAAGAAAGCTATAGGCTTTGGTTATACTCATCACGGGTTTGTAGAAATGGGTCAAGAGTTTGCTAAAAAGATCATCCCTACGGTGGTAGAAGCATCTAAGAAAAAGAAGCGTATTATTCTGCAAGGCATTTATTTAGTATCAGGTGTTAAGACGATGGCACAACGATTTGGTTTGCCACAAGCTATTGCTGAGGCTATAAAAGATAAAAATGTAGAGATAGTATATAGTGAAAAGGGACTTATTCCAGAAGCCAATGAGGATGTTGCCGACTGGATTATTAAGTGTGCTACTAATTGGCAGAAGATAAAAAGGAAGTAAAAATAGTATATGGTTCATTCTTTTTATAGTAAATTCCTTTTAGGAATATTGTGTACTTATGTGTTTGGAAGCAGTGATAGTGTTATCGCACGTCCTATAATCGTTTATAAGCAGTTGCTTCAACAGCCTAAGAAACACAGAGTACACGGAAAAGTTATCGATTCCACTGGTGCACCATTAGCAGGTGCACTAGTGGAGGTTATGGGCAAACGTACAGGTGCTTATACCGATGCAGAGGGAACTTTTACCTTAGATATAGCTTCTGGCGAAATGCTATCAGTATCTTTTCTTGGAATGAAGCGTAAAAAAGTGGTTGTTGGTGAGCAGTCCATCCTTACCATTACTTTGCAGGAAGATAATAAGGTATTAAATGAAGTCGTAGTTAAAGCAAAAACAAATATCAATGCCCTAGACATCAGAGCCAAGTCGGGTATTGTTGATGTTGTTGATATTAAGTTGCTTAACGAAAAGCCATCTGTCGATTTAGGGTTAGCACTCCAAGGATCAGTACCAGGACTAATGGTTACTAATATGGGAGAATTAGGTAGAAACCCCACATTGCGTATCCGTGGTAATGCTTCTTTGCGAAGAGGGAATGCAACGAATGAGCCTTTATATGTACTTGATGGAAAGATAATAAGTGCTGAAACTTTCTATAATCTTAATCCTATAGATATAAAAGATATAAAGGTATTGAAAGATGCTGTAGCCTGTGCTCTGTATGGTATAAAGGCTGCTAATGGTGTTATAGAGGTAACCTCAAAACGTGGTAATAATGATGGACTTACGCTTACTTATAGTTTTAATATGGGTATTACCGGTCGAGGAAGGCGTGGTATGCGCTTAATGGATTCTGCTGAAAAATTAGAATTAGAGCGTTTAATACGCAATCCAGAAGCACCTGGCTATAGATATAGTGCTGACTATTATAATAAGTATGAGGCACATAACCCACTAAAGGATCAGCTTATAGCCGAGGGGGTGCAAATACTTGATTCGCTTCGCAGTATTAATACTGACTGGTTTGATGAATTGGTGCGTAATAGTACCTATACTAAGCATAATCTAAGTTTGCGTGGTGGAAATACGGATAATTCGTATTATATATCATTCGACTATGCTCATCAAGGAGGACGCATTAAGGGTAATGATAAGAGTCGCTATGGAGTACGTCTCAATTTAGATAAAGCAATTGGCAAGATAGGCTATGCTATGTTAAGCATTAATGGTGATTATGCTAAGACTAATACCCCTGTAGGTTCTAATTATGACCCTACCCAATTAGTTTATGATCTTAATCCGTATGAGCAAAAGGATAGAGGTAAGCTATATTCTTTCCCTGGAAAGACATTTTCCGACTTGCTTCATCAGTTTGAAAGAACTAGCGTTAGTAAGGGTGGAGGTGCTAGTCTTAACTTAACGTTAGCACCACTAAAGGGACTGAACTTTGATTGGGTAGTAGGACTTGATTATTTAATTAGTGAAGGTGAGGATTTTACTCCTGCTACAGCGTACTCTGAAGCTAAGCAGGGAGTAGCTAAGACACAGCGTGGTATTTATAGTAAGAGTAAGAATACAACGACAAATATCTCTTCTAATATGCGTGTTACATACACACATACCTTTGCCGATGTACACGATCTTACCCTTGGTGCAAATATTGATTATTACAAAACGATATATGATAATATAGGTATTACAGGTTATGGAGTAGGAAACATCAAGTCGGCAGCTGCAATTAATCAGTCAATAAAAGGCTCACGTCGTGCACATGTATCAGGGTTAAATGATATGAATGCCCAGTTAGGCTTAGGTTTTGTTATGGGATATACTTACAAAGGGCTGTATGATGCCTATGCTTCCTATAAGCGTGATGCCTCTTCGATACTCCCTTCGGATAAAAGATGGAATGATGCTTGGGCTGTTGGTGCAGGTTGGACACCCACCAATTATGCTTTCTTAAAGGATAATAAGGTACTTAGCAATCTTAACATAAAGGCTTCTTATGGTATTATAGCTAATCTAAATGGAGTTTCTACTTCTACCACAGTCGCTACTTTTGCCTATTCTGATGCTAGTTATGAAGAGCAACGCCAGCTTTATCTTATGGGATTAGTCAATAAAGACCTACAAGCAGAGAAAACAAAGTCGTTCGATTTATCCTTATCAGCCCAGTTATTTAAGAAGTTTACATGGGGTGTTAATTATTATAGTCGCCGCACCGAACAGGCGCTTCTTGACGTACCTATACCTTCTTCAAATGGTTTTACAATATTAAAGCGTAATATTGGCATTTTAGAAAACAATGGTATAGAAGCTCATACTAATATTAATGTTTTAGAAACTAATAACTGGCACCTTGATCTTTCTGCCAGTATCGCATATAATAAGAATAAGGTAATAAGTCTTTATTATGCCGATGCGATATATACAAACGATGAGTCTATTGTGCCAGATTATGAAGTAGGTAAGGCTTATGATATAATATATGGTGCAAAGTCATTAGGTATAAATCCTCTAACAGGTTATCCTGTGTTTATTACCCCTAAGGGAGAGAAGCAGGCAAGTGAAGTGTTAAATAGAGAAGATGTAGTAGCCCTTGGGCATAGCACTCCACCTTATTCTGGTAGTTTAGGGTTAAACTTAAGCTATAAATCAATAGAACTTAATATGAGCTTTTATTATGTACTAGGTGGGATAAACCGTTTTAATTATAGCTATGTCAGAGATAAAGACAATATCATTAAGAATGCAGTAGCAGGTCAGACTCGTAAAATGTGGTTTAATCCAGGTGATGAGGATAAGATTTATCACACGCCTTATTATAGTTCTTCTACTGCAGAGGATAATTTAGTGCTTTATCCTAGCTCACATACAGTGGGTAAAAGCGATTATTTTCGATTATCAATATTGTCTTTACGCTATCGTTTACCACACGTTTGGTTAAAGAAATTTTTTCCAGTAGTGCGGTATGCTACAGTAGCTTTGCAGGGCTCTAATCTCTTTAATTGGACTTATTATAGTGAGTCTGATCCAGAAAGCGGAACATTAGCAGGTACGTTACAACCCATTTATTCGCTCAATATAAATCTTACATTTTAATAATTGTAGCTTGTATGACTAGATTAAAGCGTATGAATATCCTAAAGAAAACAATTTTAGCATATTGTTCAGTAATATTTTGTGTATCTTGTTCCCTTAATATTCCACCCGCTGATCAGTATAGCGATCCAGATGCGATTACTAGTATAGACGCAGCACGCTCTCTTTTAGCATCTACTTATGCACAATATCCTCATTGTGAATATGAATTATCTATATTAGGCAATGATTTTTGTCCTAATAATTTAACACGTAAGGATATTTCTCAAGGTAATCTTTATGCGTGGCAAGATAAAGAGATTTATACCCTTGCTGAAAATCTTTGGACAAATTATTATGCTACAATAGCCTCGTGTAACACTTTAATAGAGCGACTTAGTTTCGTTGAAACACATGGAAAAGATGAGCAACAAGAACTTTCGGCTATAGCAAGTGAAGTAAAAACGCTCAAAGCAATGTGCTATTTTAACTTGTTACGCCTATATGCACCTGCATACGATATAAATAAAAAAGCTCCTGGAATAATATTAAAGGACGCCCTCCAGTTAGATTTTCTTGAACGTTCTACTATCGAACAATGTGTTACATCTATACGCAGCTTATTACAAGAAGCTGTTAAGGTAGACAATCATCCGGTACAAAATGGGTGGCTATCACAAGATGCAGCCTATTATTTATTGGCAGAGTTAGAACTATATACAGGCAATTATGAAGCAGCAATCCAATACGGTGAGCGAATTATAGGTAATGCTCAGCCCGATTTTTTTACAACTTCTGGTATAGAACAGCTTTGGGGAGAAGGATCTTCTAAGGTGCGAATATTTGCTTTTAGCAATGATGGGCGGTATTTAGAGAGTATGCAATATACTGCTCAAGATGGCGATTTTTTCAGTGTTAACCCACAAATAACATATACGGGAAAAGACCTTCGTGCTGCTACTTATAGTAAGGTAGTAGAACAAGAGGGACATCAGACTTTGCAGTTGGGCAAATATAATATGAATACAAAAAATGGTAAGGATAGTAGATATGTTGATATGATGCGCTATGCAGGAGCTTATTTTATTGTAGCAGAGAGCTATGCGCAAATAGGACAGTTACAAAAAGCCACTACTACAATCAATAATTACCTTGCTGCCATAAAGGCAGACCCTATAGCTGATGGATATAATAAGACAGAACTGGTAGCCCAGATTTTAGTAGAAAAGCAAAAAGAGTTTGTTGGAGAAGGTGTTAGTTTCTTCGATCGAAAGCGTATTCATCTCTCTTCTTTACCACGATTGGGCAAGTGGGGGATAGGAGTCACAAATACGATAAAGCCCGATGACTATCGTTGGACTTTCCCTATCCCACGATCAGAATATAGATATAACGATTATATCGTACAAAATAAAGGGTGGAGCATTACTAAGAGAAACTAAAATAGGTATCAAATAAAAACGTTATTAAAATGAAAACAACAACAACATTATTACTATTTTTAGCAGTGATGATGGGTATAATGGTATCTTGTAGTAAGGATGATAATGCAGGGTATGAAGGAAAAAATTATACTATGCTATCAGCTGTAGGTGATAACCAGATCAGAGAAAGTGCTAATGAACCGTTAGAAATAAAGTTGCTAAGTAGCTATACAGCTAAAGAAAATACAACTATTACCCTTGCTTTGAAAGACAACGATGAGGGTGCAGTAAGGTTAAAAGAAGAAAAGGTTACTATAAAGGCAGGAGAGAAAACTGCTATGGTCTATATAGAATCTACTCATAAGTATGTATATACTAAACCTCAACATATTACACTTACAGTTGTTAGTTCTTCAGATAAGCGTATGGAGTTGGCTTCTGACTTAATGATTACTGTAGTTCCTAGCCCTGTTACTGCTTCATTGACTGAAGAACAGAGAAAGTTAATAGAGGGTTATAAGAAAGATTATAATATAGATTTGTACCGCTTATTAGGCGAACTAAAATGTAAGGTAGATTTAGTTTTTCCTATAGCGGATCTAGAACTCTTTCCAGGGGAAGAAAAGCGTTCGTTTGAAACTACTACTACTATCACTTTAAGCGAAAAGTCTACCCCTACCAAACCTGTATTAAAAATGATACAAAACCCTTTAGGCTTAACGGGGTTTGCTTATGAAAGATTACGAAAGGTTACTGATCAAGGCGAGCAATGGTCGGATCCTTCAACCTATGGTTATCAAGTGGTGAAAGCTATAGGGTTTGATGCTAGTAAAGAAACCTTTGCAATGGAGCTTGATAACATACGAATAGATCCTGTAACTAAGAAAATAGAATTTCTTGATATCGTTACAAATATGTATGATGAGAAAGTACTGAATATTCCTTTTATCTTCCATTACTCAGCCTGGGAGCGTCAGAAAAAAATGGCGCAAGATAATGTTATGGTAAAGGTTCCTAATGGCGATCAGCCTTGGACAGAGGAAAATATGAATGATTTGATAAGGATGGGAATTTCTTTTAGACCAGAGAACTGTTTCTATTATAGCCCTTTAGATAGAGATAGCTATAAGAATGAGCCTACAGATTGGTTTGAAGCATCTGCTAAACTTGATTTAGAGGCTAATCAGATGATTTTCCATTTCCCTTGGGATCATGACACCTGCTCAGGACATACAAATGTAAGAGTAGTATATACGCTTAAGTAAGTATGAGATATTGTAAGGTTATAAGATTGTTGTTTATCTTTTTTGCACTTGCTATCGGTTCTTCTTCGATAGCAAGTGTTTGTAATGCTATAAAACTCCCCCAAGGTACTATTAAAGGTCAGCTTAGTAATGGCTTAAGCTATATTATAAAGCGTAATGCACATCCTCGAAATACTACAGAGTTTAGGTTAGTTATGCGCATAGGGGCTTTACAACAAACCGATGCTCAAGGAGGTACGGCTCACTTCTTAGAGCATATGGCTTTTGCAGGCTCTAAAAGTTATCATGGCTTTAGTATGGTTCATGCGCTTGAAGGGAAAGGTATGAAGTTTGGTCGTGATATTAACGCTTATACCAGCTTTGATAAAACGATATATAGTCTTTCTGTTCCAACGCAGTATAATACGACAAAAGGAACACGTCAAGTATTAGGAATGATGCGTGAATGGCTCGACGGACTTACTTTTGCCCCAGACTATATAGAGAAAGAGCGTGGCATTATCCTTGAAGAACTAAAGCAATATGATACGCATGATGACTTTTATACGCTGAAGATAGGAGATAATCATTATAGTCGTAGAATGCCTTTAGGATCTGTTAATGATATAAAGGCAGTGTCGAAAGCTATGTTGCACGATTTCTATACTAAATGGTATCAACCTCGTTTTGCTACAGTCGTAGTAGTTGGTGATATAGATCCTACTATGGTAGAGCGTATGTTAAAGGATGCTTTTACAAGTGCTCTTAATACTAATCATACAGTGCTTCCAGCCTATTCCTTTACACATAAAAAGGGATGGGATATGCATACTCTGCTTTCTCCTTTAGAAAAGGAACATAAAGTAGAACTGATTATTCCGCATCAAGGCATTACAGAAAAAAGCATTCAGCATAGCAGTGAAAAGCATCTTGGTAATATTGTAGTGCATCTACTTAATAATCGGATGAAGAGTAGAAATATACGAGTAGATTGTTCTGATACTTGGTACCTTGCAGATAAAAACTTTTTTAGTGTTACCTTTCAAGAAGCAGATACTGCTGCTTTGTTACATAGTGTAACGTGCTTTGCCAATGAGTGGAATACCATACTTCAAAAAGGCTTTGATAGTGATGAATTTGTTGCTGCATTGCACGATAAGATAGCCGCAATAAAAGTGGAAGAAAGAGAGAAAACATCGGCAGAGTGGTGTGATGATTTTATCGATTATATTATAATGCACGATATTTCTCCTACCAGCCCAGAAGATATTGAGGCTATAAAGGCGTATCTTTCCACTTGCTCTTCGCAATCAGCACAGAGGATATTGGGCTGTTGGGCACAGGCTGCAGAGCAGACCGTATTAGTAGCATATACAGCTCCGCAAGAAGAAGCCCATAAGCTTACTGTTCAAGCTATTCAAGGAGCGTGGCAAAAAGGATTAGCTAAGGCACCATTGTCTTATACCTATAAGGCTACAAAGACTGTAGAAGAGACTTTAGCCTCGACACCTCCTTGTTTGGCTAAGAAGGCTCTTTATGATCATAAGCAGATTAGATCAGAGCAGAGTTATGCTAATATAGGTGTGCGCGATATCTTGCTTAGTAATGGTATTCGTATTTTGTTACGTCCTACAAAGGATGGTTCTAAAGCCTTTTCGATAGAAGGATTTGGTAGAGGAGGTACAGCCGATTTACCCGACTCTGTGTACTACCAATACGAAAATGCTGCCGCTTATATAGAGATGGGCGGAATACAAAAGGTAAATAGAGACACGTTGTTTAATTATCTGGCACAAAACAACATCTCTTTAGATACTAATATCTCTTCCTATTGGCACGGCTTCATAGGAGTAGCGCCTACAAAAAAGGCGCATCATTTATTTAATCTCATAACAGAGAAGGTTACTGCTCCAGAGATTAACGTAGAAGAGTTTAAGGAAACAGTACAAGAAGAGGTGGCTTCTTTTGGGAAGACCACACCGTTGCAAGAGCGTATAAAGCATGATAAGGATAGGGTAATTATTAATATGCGCGATTCTATAATGGGAGATGCTCCTTCTATGGTACGAGAAAAGCAGACGCTTGAGGATATAAAGCAATTGGATATCTACAAAATGGCTAATTACTTTAAGTCATTATACGATGATACGCACAATCTAACCTTAGTGCTTACAGGCGACTATGAATTGCAACCGATGAAAGAAACGGTGGTAGGCGTTTTTAGTAAATGGCAACAAAGAAAACCTAGTTCTTCTGCTATGATTTATCACTCTATGCCCCAACAACCTTATAGATCTATGGTGAGTAGCCCCGATGAGCAACAACTCGACTTACACTTTATATTCGCTGGTAGTTTTCTTCCTAGCTTGCACGAAACACTTATCTTAAAGTTGATGCGCGATGTGATACAAAATCGCTTGTTAGAAGTGTTGCGGCAGCGTGAGAATATTACCTATTCGCCTTTTACAGATTTGGCGTATCATGGCTTGGATGGGCATAGATATTATTTTGATATGATGCTTACACTCGATAGAAAGAATGTAAAGAAAGCCCAAGATCTTCTTGCGAAGATAGTGCGTTCCTTACAAAGGAAGCCAATAAGCATTGCAGAACTAAATCGTTTGAAATTATCATTTAAGGCAACAAAGACAAAAGTATTGTCAGACGATGCTACCGCTGTATGGCGTACCGAACTTGTTAATAAGATAAAGAATGGTGAAATGCTGTCAGATTTTAATCAATATGATGCTATTCTAGACAGTATTACGCCAAAGAAAATACAAGAGGGATTTACAAAATACCTCAACCCAGATAATTTTATTATTCTAGGATTATAACACGATAAAGCATAATAATGATGAAAACAAAAATTCTCTCTCTCCTGCTATTGTTATCGCCTTTAGTACTAACGGCTAAAAACGACTTACGAGCTTTTGCTCTTTACAACAATCAAGGCAAAGCAATAACCTTTGATGCAATGATAGAAAAAGCAGCAAAGTGTAATGTAGTCTTTATAGGCGAGATGCATAATTGCCCCATTACCCATTGGTTAGAATTAAAGATAACAGAAGGGCTGTATGAAAAACACAAGGATAGCTTGTTATTGGGTGCCGAAATGTTTGAAGCAGATAACCAACTTATCTTTAATGAATATCTAAACGGCGTGATCAACTATGCGCAATTTACTAATGAGATGCGCCTCTGGCCTAATTATGAAACCGATTATGAGCCATTGGTAATGTTTGCCAAGGAGCATAACCTTCCCTTTATTGCCACCAATGTGCCACGAAGGTATGCTAATGTAGTGAAAAATAAAGGGCTAAACTATTTAGATAGCTTGACCGAAGACGCTAAAACCTTACTACCACCACTACCCATCCCCTTTACAATGGAAGGGAAAGATAATGAAGCTTTTTCTATGATGTCGGCACTGAATGGTAAGAAAGATGACCCAAAGCGGATGCATATGGCACAAGCATTAAAGGACGCCACTATGGCTTGGAATATAGCAAAGCATATAGGTGGAAGGCAAATGATACATTATAATGGTAGTTTCCATACCTCTCATCACGAAGGCATCATTCCTTATCTCAAAGAATATAAACCCCTAGCAACCACCTTTGTTATAATGGCTGTGAAGCAAGAAGATATAACACGTTTAGATGAGGCTTATAAAGATTTAGCCGATTGCTACATTGTTGTCCCCGAGGATATGAGTAGGTCGTACTAAAGGGTTCTAGATATAAGAACGAAGCTGAAAAGAATAATAGAAGAGGTTATTCCTTATCGTAGCAAAAAAAAGTGTATTAACTTTCTCAAAAAAGTTAATACACTTTTCCCTTAAAGTTAATACACTGTGATCTTATCTTGAATTAGTCGAGCTTACACTATGTTTCTTACTTTAATGTTAGCTCCCCAAATTCACATAAATATTTAATAGAGAGAATATTATATTTAGCAATCAAAAAAAAGCTATATAATTCTCATAGATATTCAAAATAGAGTGCTGTATAATTTAAATGAAAGTTATATTTTGTTAATTATACGTTTAGTAAAAATATTACTCATTCATGCTATACCTCTATTAGAAATAAAGTTTGTACCTTTGCACCCTGAAATGGTGTGGTGTACCTTTTAGTGAAGAAAAGAGGTGTGCTAATCGCTATAACAAGCTGATAATAAATAAAATAAAATATATAAATTAAAAAAGTAAAATCATGCCTACTATTTCACAGTTAGTAAGAAAAGGCAGAAAGGACATTGTAGATAAGAGCAAGTCGCCAGCTTTGGATAACTGTCCACAGCGTCGTGGTGTCTGTGTTCGTGTTTACACTACAACTCCTAAGAAGCCTAATTCAGCAATGCGTAAGGTTGCTCGTGTACGTTTGACAAACCAGAAGGAAGTTAACTCATATATCCCTGGAGAAGGTCATAACTTGCAGGAACACTCTATCGTTCTTGTTCGTGGTGGTCGTGTTAAGGACCTCCCTGGTGTACGTTATCACATTGTTCGCGGTACCCTAGACACAGCAGGTGTAGCTAATCGTACACAACGCCGTTCTAAGTATGGTGCTAAGCGTCCTAAAGCAGCTAAGAAGTAATCCGAAAGGTTTATAATAAGCTAAAAGCCAAGAGCTAACGATCGGAGATGATCGATAGTTCAAGGCTTAAAAAAGAAATAAAATATAATTAAAATAGTTTTGCTGGAGAATTGTTAATAACAAGGTTGAGTAAATGTTCAAGAGTGAACTTTGAAGAACGAGAAAAGACGACAGCCTCCGCAGAATATTAAATTTTAAAATAAAATGAGAAAAGCAAAACCAAAGAAGCGTGTGATCCTTCCAGATCCAAAGTTTAACGATCAGAAGGTGTCTAAGTTTGTGAATCACTTGATGTATGATGGTAAGAAAAATACTTCATACGAAATTTTCTACGATGCTCTTGACATTGTTGGGGGTAAGGTTAAGGATGAAGAGAAGTCTGCTCTAGAGGTATGGAAACAGGCTCTTGATAATATTACTCCACAGGTAGAGGTGAAGAGTCGCCGTATCGGTGGCGCTACTTTTCAGGTACCTACGGAAATTCGTCCTGATCGTAAGGAGAGTGTTTCTATGAAAAATATGATACTTTTCGCACGTAAGCGTGGTGGTAAGAGTATGGCTGAAAAGCTTGCAGCTGAAATCGTTGATGCATTTAATAATCAAGGTGGTGCTTATAAGCGTAAGGAAGATATGCACCGTATGGCTGAGGCAAACCGTGCATTCGCTCACTTCAGATTTTAATCAAGTACTGGTATTATAAAATAGGTAAAAAATAAAAAATGGCAAATCGCGATTTACATTTGACTCGTAACATCGGTATCATGGCTCACATTGATGCTGGTAAGACGACAACTTCTGAACGTATCCTTTTCTACACTGGTAAAACTCACAAGATTGGTGAGGTGCACGATGGTGCTGCTACTATGGACTGGATGGCTCAGGAGCAGGAGCGTGGTATTACTATTACTTCTGCTGCTACAACTTGTAATTGGAATTATCTAGGCAATTCTTATAAAATCAACTTGATTGATACTCCGGGACACGTTGACTTTACTGCTGAAGTAGAGCGTTCTCTTCGTGTTCTTGATGGTGCTGTTGCTACATACTCGGCTGCTGATGGTGTTCAGCCACAGTCTGAAACAGTATGGCGTCAAGCTGATAAGTATAACGTACCACGTATTGGTTACGTTAATAAGATGGACCGTTCTGGTGCTGACTTCTATGAGACAGTGTCTCAGATGAAAGATATCTTAGGCGCAAACCCTATTGCCATTCAGATTCCTATTGGTGCTGAAGAAAACTTTAAGGGTGTTATTGACCTTATTAAAATGAAAGCTATCCTATGGCATGATGAAACTATGGGTGCTGAATATGATATAGAGGATATTCCTGCTAATCTAGCTGATGAAGCTGCTGAATGGCGCGAGAAGTTGGTAGAAGGTGCTTCTAGCTTCGATGACGAAGTGATGGAAATGTATTTAGAGGGTCAGGATATTCCTGAGGATAAGCTTATTGCTGCAATTCGTAAGGGTTGTATCGCAATGGAATGCTGCCCAATGCTTCTAGGTTCTTCTTATAAGAATAAGGGTGTACAACCATTGCTTGATTACGTTTGTGCATTCTTACCTTCTCCTGTTGATACTGTAGTTATCACTGGTACTAACCCTGATACAGAAGAGGAAGAAGAGCGTAAGGCTAGTGAAAGCGAACCAACAGCTGCTCTTGCATTTAAAATTGCTACAGATCCATTCATGGGTCGTCTAGTATTCTTCCGCGTTTACTCTGGTAAGGTTGTAGCTGGTTCTTATGTTTACAACCCACGCTCTGGTAAGAAGGAGCGTATTAGTCGCTTGTTCCAAATGAACTCTAATAAGGAAATTCCTATGGAGTCTATTGATGCAGGTGATATTGGTGCTGGTGTAGGTTTCAAGGATATTCGTACAGGTGATACTTTGTGTGATGAGAATGCACCTATCGTTCTTGAGTCAATGACTTTCCCTGATACTGTAATCTCTATCGCCGTAGAGCCTAAGAGTCAAGCTGACGTTGCTAAGCTAGACAATGGTCTTGCTAAGCTTGCAGAAGAGGATCCAACATTTACTGTTCGTACAGATGAGCAGAGTGGTCAGACTATTATCTCTGGTATGGGTGAGCTTCACTTGGATATCATTATTGACCGTTTGAAGCGTGAATTTAAGGTAGAGTGTAATCAAGGTAAGCCACAGGTTAATTATAAGGAAGCTATCACTAAGGCTGCTCAAAGCCGTGAAACTTATAAGAAGCAGTCGGGTGGTCGTGGTAAGTTTGCTTGTATTGATGTAACTCTTGAACCAAAGGATGAAGATTACACAGAGGGCGATTTGCAGTTTGTTAATGTTGTTAAGGGTGGTAATGTCCCTAAGGAATTTATCCCTGCAGTAGAAAAAGGCTTCAAGGATTGCTTATCAAATGGTGTTCTTGGTGGTTTCCCATTGACAGGCTTCAAGGTTACTTTGACAGATGGATCTTTTCACCCAGTAGACTCTGATCAGTTGTCATTTGAATTGGTAGCTCACCAAGCATTCAAGGTGTTGGCACCTAAGGCAGGACCAGTTTTGATGGAACCTATTATGAAGGTGGAGGTTGTTACTCCAGAAGAGAATATGGGTGATGTTATTGGCGACTTGAATAAGCGTCGTGGCCTCGTACAGGGTATGGAAGAGGCTCGTAGCGGTGCTCGTATCGTTAAAGCTATGGTTCCATTGTCAGAAATGTTCGGTTATGTAACAGCTTTGCGTACTATCACTTCTGGTCGTGCTACTTCTTCAATGGAGTATGATCACCACTCTCCAGTTTCAGCTAGTCTTGCTAAGGAAATCTTGGATGAGTTAAAGGGTAACGCAGATCTTGTAAAATAAATAATAAGGCTGTCCTCCTATAGCGTATGACTCTTATAGGAGGGCTTCCTTATGTTCATATACAAACAAATTAAATTTTAAAAAACATGAGTCAGAAGATTCGTATTAAACTAAAGTCTTACGATCATCAGTTGGTAGATAAGTCAGCTGAGAAGATTGTTAAAGCAGTTAAGGCAACAGGTGCTCTTGTAAGTGGTCCTATTCCATTGCCTACCCACAAGCGTATTTACACTGTAAACCGCTCAACTTTCGTTAATAAGAAGTCGCGCGAGCAATTCCAACTTTCAAGTTTTAAACGTTTGATCGACATTTATAGCTCTACCGCTAAGACTGTTGACGCTTTGATGAAGCTTGATTTGCCTTCAGGTGTAGAAGTTGAGATCAAGGTGTAGTTTAGTGTTATACTAATAGCGAATTAAAAAATTATTTTATCATTTTAAATATTAAATTGAAATGCCAGGATTATTAGGAAAGAAAATCGGAATGACATCCGTTTTCAGTGCCGACGGTAAGAATGTACCGTGCACTGTTATCGAAGCTGGTCCTTGTGTTGTAACCCAGGTTAAAACTGTAGAAAAAGATGGTTACAAGGCTGTTCAGTTAGGTTTCGGCGAGGCTAAAGAGAAGAGAACTTCTAAGCCACAGCAGGGACACTTTAAGAAAGCCGGCACAACACCAAAGAAGCACTTGGCCGAGTTCAAGTTTGACGAGGAGTATAACCTCGGCGACACCATTACTGTGGAACTATTCAACGACACAAAGTTTGTTGATGTTGTAGGTACTTCAAAGGGTAAGGGTTTTCAAGGCGTTGTTAAGCGTCATGGTTTCGGCGGTGTAGGACAATCTACTCACGGTCAGGATGACCGAGCACGTAAGCCGGGATCTATTGGTGCTTGTTCTTACCCAGCTAAGGTGTTTAAGGGTATGCGCATGGGTGGCCAAATGGGTGGTGACCGTGTAACAACTCAAAATCTACAAGTGTTAAAGGTTATTCCAGAACACAATATTCTCCTTGTTAAGGGTAGTGTAGCTGGATGCAATGGTTCAACCGTAATAATAGAAAAGTAATGGATATTAACGTATTAGATATCAAAGGTCAGGAGACCGGCCGTAAGGTAACTCTTAACGAGAATATCTTCGGTATTGAACCAAACGATCATGTCCTCTACCTAGCTATTAAGCAATATCTAGCTGACCAACGTCAGGGTACTGCTAAGTCAAAGGAAAGAAGCGAACATGCAGGTTCTACTCGTAAACTTGGACGCCAAAAGGGCGGCGGCGGTGCTCGTCGTGGTGATATTAACTCACCTGTTCTTGTTGGTGGTGGTCGCGTTTTTGGACCTAAACCACGTGATTATAGTTTTAAATTGAACAAGAAAGTAAAAGTTCTTGCTCGTAAGTCTGCTTTGTCATACAAGGCTCAAGAGAATGCAGTTGTAGTTGTAGAAGACTTCAACTTAGAGGCACCAAAGACAAAAGATTTCGTAAACATTACTAAAAATCTTAAAGTTGATGGAAAGAAAGTTCTTCTTGTTTTGCCAGAAGTAGAAAAAAGTGTATATTTGTCAGCTCGCAATCTAAAGAAGGCTGAGGTAATGACTGCTGCACAAGTTAATTCGTACAAAGTTTTGAATGCTGATGTGCTTGTTGTTACAGAGAATTCTTTGAAAGTGATCGATGAAATCTTAACCAAGTAATAAGTAGGAGACAGTAGCAATTATGGGATTTATTATTAAACCAGTGGTCACTGAAAAGATGACCAAAATTACAGACAAGTCTTCTGAAAGTAAGAAGTTTAGTACTCGCAGCGAAAAAATTGCAAAGGCTAATAACGCAGAGAAGGAAGTTTGTAGCTATATTGTAAAGTCAAAGGCTCATCCAGAAGGCGTGAAGAAAGAGAAGACAGTGTATACTTACACTAAGGAAGCTCAGCCTAAGTACGGCTTTATTTGTAAGCCTGAGGCTAACAAGCTTGAGATTAAGAAGGAAATTGAAAGTCTGTACAACGTTACAGTTGTTGACGTAAATACGGTGCGTTATGCTGGTAAGCGTCAAGCTCGCTATACAAAGGCTGGTCTTGTGAAAGGTCAGAAAAACGCATTCAAGAAGGCTATCGTCACTTTGAAGGCTGGCGATACAATTGATTTTTACAGCAATATTTAAATAAAAAATGGCAGTACGTAAATTAAAACCGGTAACTCCGGGTCAAAGACACAAGATTATTGGCACGTTCGAGGATATTACTGCATCCGTGCCAGAGAAGTCTCTCGTTTACGGTAAACGTTCTACTGGTGGTCGAAACAACACTGGTAAAATGACTGTCCGCTATATTGGCGGTGGTCACAAGCAGAAGTATCGTTTTATCGACTTCAAGCGAGAGAAAGATGGTGTTCCAGCTGTAGTGAAGACAATTGAGTATGATCCAAACAGATCAGCTCGTATTGCGCTGTTATACTATGCTGATGGTGAAAAACGTTACATTATTGCTCCTAACGGCTTGCAGGTTGGTGCTACTCTAATGTCAGGGGCAGAAGCTGCTCCTGAGGTTGGTAACTCTCTTCCTCTTGCAAATATTCCTGTTGGTACTGTAATTCACAATATTGAATTACGTCCAGGTCAGGGTGCTTTGCTAGTTCGTTCGGCTGGTAACTTTGCTCAGCTTACTTCTCGTGAAGGCAGTTATTGTGTAATCAAGCTCCCTTCTGGCGAAACTCGTCAGATTTTATCAGCTTGTAAAGCAACTGTTGGTAGTGTTGGTAACTCTGATCACGCGTTAGAGCAGTCTGGTAAGGCTGGTCGCTCACGTTGGTTAGGTCGTCGTCCTCACAACCGTGGTGTTGTTATGAACCCTGTTGATCACCCAATGGGTGGTGGTGAAGGTCGCCAGTCTGGTGGTCATCCACGTTCTCGTAAGGGCTTGTACGCTAAGGGTCTCAAGACTCGTGCGCCTAAGAAGCTTTCAAACAAGTATATAATTGAGAGAGCTAACAAGAAGTAAACAAAGTAATTAAGAGTAAATTATGAGTCGTTCATTAAAAAAAGGTCCATACATTAACGTGTCGCTTGAGAAAAAAATTCTCGCTATGAATGAAAGTGGCAAGCAAAATGTAGTTAAGACTTGGGCTAGAGCATCAATGATTTCCCCAGATTTCGTGGGACACACTGTTGCAGTACACAACGGAAACAAATTTATCCCTGTTTACATTACTGAGAATATGGTAGGTCATAAACTAGGTGAGTTTAGCCCTACACGCCGTTTTGGTGGTCACTCTGGTAATAAGCGTTAAGCAGGTCATATTATCCATTTAGAAAATAGAATAATATAAATAATGGGAGCAAGAAAACATATAAAGGCTGAAGCTCGTAAAGAAGCATTAAAAAGCCAGTATTTTGCAAAGCTCAAGGACTGTCCTTCTTCTCCACGTAAGATGCGCTATGTCGTAGACATGGTACGCGGAATGGAAGTAAATCGTGCCCTTGGCGTGCTAAGATTCTCAAAGAAGGCTGCTGCACAAAATGTAGAAAAGTTGCTACGTTCAGCAATAGCTAACTGGGAGAATAAAAATGACCGCAAAGCTGAAGACGGTGAACTTTATATCTCTAAGATCTTCGTTGATGAAGGTGTTACAATGAAGCGCATGCGTCCTGCACCACAGGGCCGTGGCTATAGAATTCGTAAACGTTCTAACCACGTCACACTTTTCGTTGATTCGAAGGCTGACGCTAATAATGATAAATAAATAGTAGAATGGGACAGAAAGTTAATCCAATTAGCAATCGTCTAGGTATTATCCGCGGTTGGGAATCAAATTGGTTCGGTGGCAAAAATTTTGGAGAAAGTCTTGTTGAAGATCGCAAGATCCGTGCTTATCTGAATAAGCGCCTAGAGAAAGCAAGCATTTCTCGTATTGTCATTGAACGTACCTTGAAGCTCGTTACCATTACTATTTGTACTGCACGTCCAGGTATTGTTATTGGTAAAGGTGGTCAAGATGTTGATAAGCTAAAGGAAGAATTGAAGAACCTTTTCAAAAAGGAAATTCAAATTAATATTTTTGAGGTTAAGAAACCTGATCTCGATGCAAACATTGTTGGTAACAACATCGCTCGCCAGGTAGAAGGTAAGGTTGCTTACCGTCGTGCTATCAAGATGGCTGTTGCAAATGTAATGCGTGCTGGAGCTGAAGGTGTTAAAGTTCAAATTACTGGTCGTCTGAACGGTGCTGAAATGGCACGTAAGGAGATGTTTAAGGAAGGACGTACTCCTTTACATACACTCCGTGCAGACATCGATTACTGTGCAACAGAAGCACTTACAAAAGTAGGTCTTTTGGGTATTAAGGTTTGGATTTGCCGTGGTGAAGTTTACAACAAGGTAGATCTAACACCTAACTTTACTCAGGAAAAGACAAATGCTCGTTCACATAATGGTAACGGCAATGGTCGTTCTGGTAGAGGTAATCGCAGAAGAAACAATAACCGTTAAAAGTAAAAGCTATCATGTTACAGCCAAAAAGAGTAAAATATAGAAGACCTCAAGATGGACGTGGAAATAAAGGAAACGCCCACAGAGGTACACAATTGGCTTTTGGATCGTTTGGTATCAAGACACTTGAAGCTAAATGGATCGATAGCCGTCAGATTGAGGCAGCTCGTGTAGCCGTAAACCGTTACATGAACCGTCAAGGACAAGTCTGGATACGTATTTTCCCTGATAAACCAATTACTCGTAAGCCTGCTGATGTGCGTATGGGTAAAGGTAAGGGTGATCCTGCAGGATGGGTTGCACCAGTTACTCCAGGTCGTGTCCTCTTTGAAGTAGAAGGTGTAAGTTTCGATATCGCTAAAGAGGCTCTTCGCCTTGCAGCTCAGAAACTACCTGTAAAGACAAAGTTTATTGTTAGACGTGATTTCGATAAAAACGCTTAAGTAAGATGAAGATTAAAGAAGTAAAAGAGCTTGAAACCAAGGATTTGGTTGAGAAGTTAGAAAATGCTGAGATAGCTTTGGATAAAATGAAGCTTAATCATCAGGTTACTCCACTTGAGAATCCATCTCAAATTAAGGTTGCTCGTCGTGATATCGCACGTATGAAGACAGAACTCCGTCAAAGAGAACTTAATAAATAACAATGGTCCAGATGGAAACAAGAAATTTAAGAAAAGTAAGACAGGGTGTCGTTATCAGCAACAAAATGGATAAAACCATCGTTATTGCTGCTAAGTTCAAAGAGAAGCACCCTATATATGGTAAGTTTGTCCAGAAAACAAAAAAGTACCATGCTCATGACGAGAAGAATGAGGCAAATATCGGTGATACCGTAATGATCATGGAAACTCGTCCTCTTTCTAAGACAAAGAGATGGAGATTAGTTCAAATTGTTGAAAAAGCTAAGTAATTATGATACAAGTAGAATCAAAACTTACAGTATGTGATAATAGCGGCGCTCGTGAAGCAAAGTGCATTCGTGTACTAGGTGGTACTCGCCGTCGTTATGCAAGTGTTGGTGACGTTATCGTAGTTGCTGTACAGAACGTCATCCCATCAAGTGAATTGAAAAAGGGTGCAGTATCAAAAGCTTTGATAGTACGCACTAAGAAGGAAATTCGTCGTGCTGATGGTTCATACATTCGTTTCGATGATAACGCATGTGTGTTGCTTAATAACGCAGGCGAAATTCGTGGCAGCCGTATCTTCGGTCCTGTTGCTCGTGAATTGCGTGCAGTTAATATGAAAGTTGTTTCATTAGCACCTGAGGTTCTTTAATTTATAAATTGACAATAAAATGGCAAAATTTCATATAAAGAAAGGCGATCAGGTAATTGTCCTAACAGGTAAGGATAATGGCAAAACTGGTAAGGTACTCAAAGTGATTGCTGACAAAGAACGCGCTATTGTTGAGGGTGTTAATATTGTCTCTAAGAGCTCAAAGCCTTCTGCTGCTAATCCACAAGGTGGCATCGTTAAGCAGGAAGCTCCAATTCATATCTCAAATTTAAGTCTTATCGATCCAAAGAGCGGAAAGGCTACACGTATCAAGATTGAGCGTGAAGGCAAAACCGTTAAGCGTATCGCTAAAAAATCTGGGGAGGAAATTAAATAATGAATACAGCTCAATTAAAGAAACAGTATAAGGAACAGATAGTTCCTGCTTTACAGAAGCAATTTAATTATTCTTCTGCTATGCAAGTTCCTGTATTGAAGAAGATCGTTATTAATCAAGGTCTTGGTGATGCTACACAAGATAAGAAGATTATCGAAGTAGCTATTAACGAGATCTCTACAATCACAGGTCAGAAGGCTGTTGCAACTTACTCTAAGAAGGATATTGCAAACTTCAAGCTTCGTAAGAAGATGCCTATCGGTGTTATGGTTACACTACGTCGTGAACGTATGTATGAATTCTTAGAGAAGCTAGTACGTGTGTCTTTGCCACGTATTCGTGACTTCAAGGGTATCGAAAGTAAATTCGATGGTCGTGGAAACTATACACTCGGTGTCACTGAGCAGATTATTTTCCCAGAAATTAATATCGATCAGGTTGATCGTATCCAAGGTTTGAACATTACTTTTGTAACATCAGCTAGGACTGACGAAGAAGGTTTTGCTCTGCTAAAAGGTTTCGGTCTTCCATTCAAGAATGCTAAAAACGATTAATTGATATGGCAAAAGAATCAATGAAGGCTCGTGAAGTAAAGCGTGCTAAGCTAGTTGCTCGTTATGCTGAAAAGCGTGAAGCTCTAAAGAAAGTAATCGCTACTTCTAACAATCCTGAAGAGGCTTACGAAGCTGCACGTAAGTTGCAGTCTATTCCAAAGAATGCTAATCCAATTCGTCTACACAATCGTTGTAAGATTACTGGTCGTCCAAAGGGTTACATTCGTCAGTTTGGTCTTTCTCGTATCCAGTTCCGTGAGATGGCTTCACAAGGTCTTATCCCAGGAGTAAAGAAAGCAAGCTGGTAATTTAGATATGCAGATAATGATTGGCTAAAGGTGATGTTTGGCATTACTTTTGCTAATCATTTTAATGGATATTCTTTAATATTGTCGGGGTAGTCCCGATTAATTAAACATTTATATATTATGACAGATCCAATAGCAGATTATCTGACTAGACTCAGAAACGCAATCATGGCACATCATCGTGTTGTTGAAGTTCCTGCGTCAAACTTGAAGAAATCTATTACCAAGATTCTCTTTGAGAAGGGTTACATCTTGAACTATAAGTTCATCGAAGATGGACCACAAGGTACTATTAAGGTTGCCTTAAAGTACGATCCTATAACAAAGAAGAACGCTATCAAGAGTTTGAAGCGTGTTTCTACACCAGGTCTACGTAAGTATACTGGTTATAAGGATATGCCGAGAGTTATTAACGGACTAGGTGTTGCAATCATCTCTACGTCTAAGGGTGTAATGACTAATAAAGAGGCTGCTGCTGAAAAAATCGGTGGTGAGGTTCTTTGTTACATTTATTAATTGGAGGTTTACATTATGTCAAGAATAGGAAAATTACCAATTAGTATTCCTGCTGGTGTTACAGTAACTTTCAATAATGGTGTAGTAGCTGTAAAGGGTCCTAAGGGTGAACTTTCACAGAAAGTTGATGCTTCTATTAAGACTGTTATCAATGATAGTGAAATCACTCTTGAGGTTGATGAAAACAGTCCAGTAAATTATAAGCAGAAACAAGCTTTTCATGGCTTGTATCGTTCTTTGATCAATAATATGGTTATTGGTGTTAGTGAAGGATACTCAAAGACTTTGGAGCTTGTTGGTGTTGGTTATCGTGTTTCTAATCAAGGTAATATCGTAGAGTTTTCTCTAGGTTATACTCACCCAATTTTTATTCAGCTTCCTGCTGAGATCAAAGTTGAAACAAAAAGTGAGCGTAATCAGAACCCTATAATTACTTTAGAATCAGCTGATAAGCAGTTGCTTGGTCTTGTTTGTGCTAAGATCCGTTCTTTCCGTATGCCTGAACCATATAAGGGTAAGGGTATCCTATTTAAGGGTGAGGTTATTCGCAGGAAGTCTGGTAAGACAGCTGCAGCTAAGTAACTTTAATAATTCATTACGATTATGACAACAAAGAAAGAACAAAGAAGACTTAAGATAAAGTTTCGCATTCGTAAGAATGTTACTGGGAGCGCTGAGCGTCCACGCTTAAGTGTATTCCGTAGCAATAAGCAGATCTATGCACAGGTTATTAATGACCTTACAGGTACTACTCTTGCTTCAGCTTCATCTCTTGGCTTGGAAAAATTAGCTAAGATAGAGCAAGCTAAGAAAGTTGGTGAGCTAGTAGCTGCCCATGCTAAGGCTGCAGGTGTTGAACAAGTAGTTTTTGACCGTAACGGTTATCTATATCACGGACGTGTTCAGGCATTAGCTGAAGCTGCACGTGAAGGAGGACTTAAATTCTAAACGATTATGGCATTGAATAAAGTAAAAGTAAATAGTGACGTTGAACTTAAGGATCGCTTGGTTGCTATCAACCGTGTAACTAAGGTTACTAAAGGTGGTCGTACTTTCACATTTGCTGCTATCGTTGTTGTAGGTGACGGTAACGGTGTTATTGGCTGGGGTCTAGGTAAGGCTGGAGAAGTTACAGCTGCTATTCAAAAGGGAACAGATTCTGCAAAGAAGAACCTAGTTAAGGTTCCTGTATTGAAAGGAACTGTTCCTCATGAAGTAGAAGCTCGCTTCAGCGGAGCACAGGTTCTATTGAAACCAGCTGCAGCTGGTACTGGCTTGAAGGCTGGTGGTGCTATGCGTGCCGTATTGGAGAGCGCTGGTATTACTGACGTGATTGCTAAATCAAAGGGTTCTTCTAACCCTCACAACTTGGTAAAGGCAACTATCGCTGCATTAGCAGAGATGCGTGATGCTTATACTATTGCTGGTGAGCGCGGTATCAGTATGGATAAAGTTTTTAACGGTTAATCAAAGGGGATATTAAATTATGGCAACAATTAAGGTAAAGCAAATTAAGAGCCGTATCGGTGCTCCTAAAGATCAGAAAGCCACATTGCTAGCTTTAGGTCTCCGCAAAATTTCACAAGTTATAGAGGTAGAAGATACCCCTAGTAACCGTGGAATGATAGCTAAGGTTCATCACTTGGTATCAGTAGTTGATTAATTAAATTTTAAACGATTAGGTTAATATGAAATTAAATAATTTAACACCAGCAGCAGGCTCTACACATACTCGTCGTCGCCTTGGTCGTGGTACAGGTTCTGGATTAGGCGGTACTTCTACTCGTGGACACAAGGGTGCTAAGGCACGTTCTGGTTATAAGAGAAAGATTGGTTTCGAAGGTGGTCAGATGCCACTACAGCGTCGTGTACCAAAGGGTGGATTTAAGAATATCAACCATAAGGAATATACAGCTGTAAATCTAGCTACTCTTCAGGCTTTGGCAGATAAACTCAACCTAACTAAGGTAGGATTGGTAGAACTAAAAGCTGCTGGTCTTGTTAGAGGCAAGGATCTTGTAAAGGTACTTGGCAATGGTGAGTTGAAAGCTAAACTAGAAGTTGAAGCAAACGCATTCTCTAAAACTGCTGAAGAGGCAATCAAGGCAGTAGGTGGTAACACAACTATAATCTAAATTAATGAAGAAGTTTATTGAGACTCTGAAGAACTGTTGGAAGGTAGAAGATTTGCGTCAGCGTCTTCTTATCACTATTCTGTTCGCAGCTATTTACCGTTTTGGATCTTTTGTGGTTCTTCCTGGTATTAATCCAGCATTGTTGGAAAAATTGCAGTCACAGACCGCGGGTGGCTTAATGTCGCTTTTGGACATGTTCTCAGGTGGTGCATTTTCTCATGCGTCAATTTTCGCATTAGGAATTATGCCTTACATCTCAGCTTCTATCGTTATGCAACTTCTTGCTGTTGCTGTTCCTTATTTCCAAAAGTTACAGCGTGAAGGCGAGAGTGGAACAAAGAAAATAAATTGGTACACACGTGCCTTGACAGTATTTATATTATTGTTTCAGGCACCTATGTACCTAACTAATCTAAAGGCGCAAGCAGCAGGAGCACTTGCTTCTGGTATAACTTGGACAGCATTTGCAATTCCAGCTACAGTTATTCTAGCTGCAGGTTCAATGTTTATCCTTTGGTTAGGTGAGCGTATTACAGACAAAGGTGTAGGCAACGGCATCTCTTTAATTATTATGTTAGGTATCATAGCACGTCTTCCACAAGCTTTCTTCCAAGAGCTTACAAGCCGCTTCGAAGCAATTACTGGTGGTGGATTTGTTATGTTTATCGTTGAGATCATTGTTTTATATCTTGTTGTCTGTGCTGCGATTCTTCTTGTTCAAGGAACTCGACAGGTTCCTGTGCAATACGCAAAGAAGGTTGTAGGAAATAAACAATATGGTGGAGCTCGTCAGTACATTCCTTTGAAATTGTTTGCTGCAAATGTGATGCCTATCATCTTTGCGCAGGCTTTGATGTTTATTCCATTAGCAATAGTTCAATATTCAACTGATAGCGCAAGCTCTATTCTTCAGTCAATGATGAATACAAAGAGCCTTCCATACAATATTCTTTATGTTATCCTTATCATTGCATTTACATATTTCTATACTGCTATTACATTGAATCCTACTCAAATGGCTGAAGATATGAAGCGTAATAATGGCTTTATTCCTGGAGTTCGTCCAGGTAAGGATACTGCAGATTATATTGATACAATTATGTCTCGTATTACTCTGCCAGGTTCTCTCTTTATTGCTTTTATTGCGATTATGCCAGCATTTGCAGGATTTCTTCATGTACAAGATGCATTTGGACAGTTCTTTGGTGGTACTTCACTATTGATTCTTGTTGGAGTTGTTATAGATACTTTGCAGCAAATAGAATCACATTTGATGATGCGCCATTATGATGGTCTATTGAATTCTGGTCATACACGTAATAGTGTATCTGCCTATTAATTCTTTGTCTTTAACTATGATTTCTAAAGATGATGTAATACAATATATAAGAGACGCTTCGTTCAGTTACTTATAGGCTGAACAAGCATCACTTGTTATATCTACAATTAGAAAAATAAAGTAAAAATTATATATGGCAAAGCAAACTGCAATAGAACAGGATGGCACAATCCTAGAAGCACTTTCCAACGCAATGTTTCGCGTAGAGTTAGAGAATGGTGTAGAAATCATCGCTCATATCTCAGGAAAGATGAGAATGCACTACATTAAAATTTTACCAGGAGATAAGGTAAAGGTCGAGATGAGTCCTTATGATCTTACGAAAGGTAGAATCGTTTTCAGATACAAATAAATATCATAAGATATATGAAGACAAGAGCATCATTAAAGAAGCGTACAGCCGACTGTAAGATCGTTCGTCGAAAAGGTCGCTTGTTCGTTATCAACAAGAAAAACCCTAAGTTCAAATTACGTCAGGGTTAAGTTAAAAAAGAGTAAAGGTATGATATTGTACTTAATAATGATTACCTTTGCATACTTTTTAGCGTAAACAGACAATTAATTTAATTAATTATTTTACAATGGCAATAAGAATTGTTGGAGTAGATTTGCCCCAAAATAAGCGTGGCGAAATCGCATTGACTTATATCTACGGTATAGGTCGAAGTAGTTCAGCAAAGATATTGGATAAAGCTGGTATCAGCCGCGACCTTAAGGTTAGCGAGTGGTCTGATGATCAAGCAGCTAAAATCCGTGAAATTATCGGTGCTGAATTCAAAGTAGAAGGTGATCTCCGTTCTGAGGTCCAAATGAATATTAAGCGCCTAATGGATATTGGTTGCTATCGTGGTGTTAGACATCGTAACGGTCTTCCTGTTCGCGGTCAGAGTACAAAAAATAATGCTCGTACCCGTAAGGGTAAGAAAAAGACTGTTGCTAACAAGAAGAAGGCTACTAAGTAATTTTAAGGAGGAAAATTAATTATGGCAAAAAAAACAGCAACATCTAAGAAAAGAAATGTAAGAGTAGATGCTATGGGGCAACTTCATGTGCATAGCTCTTTTAATAACATTATTGTATCTTTGGCTAATAATGAAGGTCAGGTTATTTCTTGGTCTTCTGCAGGTAAGATGGGATTCCGTGGTTCTAAGAAGAATACTCCTTACGCAGCACAAATGGCTGCAGAGGATTGTGCTAAGGTAGCATTCGACTTAGGTCTACGTAAAGTTAAGGCGTTTGTTAAGGGTCCAGGTAATGGTCGTGAGAGCGCAATTCGTGCGGTAAACGCTGCAGGTATTGTCGTTACAGAAATTGTAGACGTAACTCCATTACCACATAACGGTTGTCGTCCTCCTAAGCGTCGTCGTGTATAATCACATCTTATAAAAGTTTAAAGCAAAAAAAATATGGCAAGATACATAGGTCCAAAAACTAGAATTGCACGCCGTTTTGGTGAGCCAATTTTCGGCGCAGACAAAGTGTTGGCTAAGAGAAATTTCCCTCCTGGACAGCATGGAAATAACCGTCGTCGTAAGGTTTCTGAATACGGTGCACAGTTGGCTGAAAAGCAAAAAGCTAAATATACTTATGGAGTTTTAGAGCGTCAATTCCGCAATCTGTTTGAAAAGGCAGCTAAGTCTAGTGGTATCACTGGTGAAGTTCTTCTACAAAGTCTAGAAGCACGTCTTGATAACGTTGTATTCCGTCTTGGTATAGCTCCAACTCGTGCAGCTGCGCGTCAGCTTGTAGGTCACAAGCACATAACTGTAAATGGTGATGTCGTAAATATCGCTTCTTACAATGTAAAGGCTGGTGATGTCGTTGGTGTTCGTGAGAAGGCTAAGTCGCTAGAGGTTATTGAAGCTGCTTTGGCTGGCTTTAACCATAGTAAGTATCCTTGGTTAGAATGGGATGAGAATGCTAAGGCAGGTAAGTTCCTACACAGACCAGACCGCGCTGATATTCCTGAGAATATTAAAGAACAGTTGATCGTTGAGTTGTACTCTAAATAATTAAAAATCATTCAATTAATGGCGATATTAGCATTTCAAAAACCTGATAAAGTTGTGATGCTGGAGGCAAATGATACTTTCGGTAAATTCGAATTTCGTCCTTTAGAGCCTGGCTTCGGTGTTACTATTGGTAACGCTTTACGTCGCATCCTCCTTTCATCTCTTGAAGGTTTTGCAATCAACACCATACGTATAGCAGGTGTTGAACATGAATTCTCTTCAGTACCAGGTGTTAAGGAAGATGTTACCAACATCATCTTGAATCTAAAACAAGTTAGATTTAGGCAAGTAGTAGAAGAATTCGAGAATGAGAAAGTTAGTATCACTGTTGAGAATTCTACAGAATTCAAAGCAGGTGATATTAGCAATTATCTGACTGGATTTGAAGTGTTAAACCCTGATTTGGTGATTTGTCATTTAGATTCAAAAGCATCTATGCAAATTGAACTTACAATCAATAAGGGTCGTGGTTATGTCCCAGCTGATGAGAACCGCGAATTCTGCACAGATGTAAATGTACTCCCAATCGATTCAATCTACACCCCGATACGTAACGTAAAATATTCTGTTGAGCCATATCGTGTTGAGCAGAAGACTGACTATGATAAGTTAGTTATTGAAGTTACAACGGATGGTTCCATACATCCAAAGGATGCATTGAAAGAGGCTGCTAAGACTCTTATTTATCACTTTATGTTATTCTCTGATGAAAAGATTACATTGGAATCTTCAGATCAAGAAAATAATCAAGAGTTCGATGAGGAGATCTTGCATATGCGTCAATTATTGAAGACTAAGCTAACAGATGCTTCTTTGAATTTGAGTGTTCGCGCACTTAATTGTTTGAAAGCAGCTGATGTGGAAACACTTGGAGACTTAGTACAATACAATAAGACAGACCTCTTGAAGTTCCGCAACTTTGGTAAGAAATCGCTTTCTGAGCTTGATGATTTGCTCGAAGGTCTGAATCTATCATTTGGAACCGACATTACAAAGTATAAATTGGACAAAGAATAAGACTTTTTATTAGTTCTTTCTTTATTCTCTTAAGGTTAAAGAAGAGTTTATAAATTGCTTATAGCTTGTTCACAAGAAGACAAAAATAATGAGACATAATAAAAAATTCAACCATTTAGGTCGTACTGCTCCACATCGTGCTGCATTGCTTTCAAATCTTGCAATAGCATTGATCGAGCACAAAAGAATCACTACGACACTAGCAAAAGCTAAGGCTCTTAAAAAGTTCGTTGAGCCATTGATTACACGTTGTAAGGAAGATACAACAAACTCACGTCGTGTTGTTTTCCGTTATCTACAGAATAAGGAAGCTGTTACAGAATTGTTCAAGAATATTTCTGTAAAGGTAGGCGATCGCCCTGGTGGTTATACGCGTGTTATTAAGCTTGGAACTCGTCAGGGTGATGCTGCAGAGATGGCATTCATCGAGCTTGTTGACTTTGATGAGAATATGGCTAAGACTCCTAAGGCAGAAGCTAAGAAAACTCGCCGTAGTCGTCGTTCTACAAAGAAAGTTGAAGATGCTCCTGTAGCTGAAGCAGCAGAAGAAGCAAAGGCTGAATAATTATTTATCACCAAATATTAAACTCCTCGGCATTTTTTTATGTCGAGGAGTTTTAGTATCTTACAGCTTTATATGCTATTTCATACAGCATATAAATAACTATTGTTGTCCATTGTTATTTTGATCATATTTGACGGCTATAAAGTAATTAATAACGGCTGATCTTTTTTCGGACTGCTATTCGTTTTTAATTATTTTGTCTGTTACAAAACATAGAAATAATATTTGATATGTAAAAATGCACAGCTAAACTTTCCTTTATAAATTTATATTGCTGTCCGATAAACCTTTTAGTGACTATTTTTAGGGAAATCCCTATATAAAAAGGGGAATGTCTCTGCTAAAAGTTTGATAGTTTACGTATCTTTGTATATTAAAATACGCTAAAAAGAATGAAAAAGGGGATAATTGTAGGGATGGCTAGCTTAATTTTGTTAACTAGCTGCGGAACATATACTAGTACAGGGGCTTCTCTAGGAGGAATTCTAGGAAGTGCTATCGGGGGTATTGCTGGTGGTGGTCGAGGTTCTGATATAGGGACTATTATCGGAATGGCTGGAGGGGCTATAATAGGTGCAGCCGCTGATAATCGCGTTCAGCAGCGTGAGCGGCAGGAAGTTCACGATCATTATGAGCGTGTCATGCAAAATAAGGAACATGGATATAACTCATATAACGGTATCTCTTTAGATACAGATGATATGTACAGTAACATCACTTCAGAACCTTTTTCCCGTGTTTCTCCCTCTACTGATCCTAGCGGTTTTGATTCCTTGAATACAGGCGATGATCGTCTCTATGATTTTAACGGTAGTGATTATGCAGGCAATTATAGTGCGGTACAGCCCGTAACAAAAGTTCCATCACAGTCAGGTGTAGTCCGTTTAGCTGATGGATATGAATATACACCGAACATTAGTATTGTCAATGCTCGATTTGTCGATGATAATCAAGATGGAGTCCTTTCTCGTGGAGAGCTTGGTAAGATTATCTTTGAAATAATGAATAATGGAGATCATGAGCTAATTGATGTTCAGCCTTCTGTGTTAGAGACGAGTGGCAACACCCATATTTATATCAGCCCTTCTGTCCATATAGAAAGTCTTATGCCTAGTAGAGGTGTTCGTTATACAGCTATTGTTAAGGCAGATAATAAGCTTAAAAATGGCTTAGTAAAGTTTGCTATTACCGTTCTTCAGGGACGTAAAAGTATTAGTAAGGTAACAGAATTTGTTGTCCAGACAAAGAAGTAATCGCTTTTGAGAATCAATGATTACACTAAAAATCCCTCATAGGTCAGTAAAAACTTATGAGGGATTTTTGTTTTTATTCAAAGATACCAGTAACATTGTCTTTTACACGTTTAAAGAAGTCGGTCCACGATTTGCTTGCACCTTCTTTCGATTCGGCTGTAGTAGTAACTTGTTGCTGAGGACGAGCATGGACTTTGTTCCCACTAGATTTTTGAGCGTTTTTTCTAGGTAGGACTTTGGTATTTACCTTTCGTTCCACCTCTTCAGGTTTATCCTCTTGTGGTTTCTCCCATTCAGGTATAAACTCATAACATACACCAGCCATACCGTATTCCACTTCTGGAACCTCAATAGGTTTGTCGGTATTAGGGCTACGATAGGGGACTTCTGTATTTTTGCGCATCACCTCTATTCTTACATAGCCTATACCGCTAGAAATTGTGCCTAAGGCTCGAGCGGCAGCGTATGAAAGATCAATAATGCGTCCACGAACAAAAGGACCACGATCGGTTACACGTACAATAACCGTATTACCATTTCGCGTGTTTGTAACTTTTAGTTGAGTACCAAAAGGAAGTGTTCTGTGCGCACAAGTAAAATCATTCTTATTATAAGGTTGTCCATTACTCATGCGTCTTCCATGAAGTGCATTACTATAATAAGAGGCTTTACCACTCGTTTGCGCATAGCATTCAAACGAGGTGGTAAAGCCTATTACTGATAATATTACTATCAGGAGATTTCTGAATTTATCCATAATGTATATATTCAGTCCTCTCCCAAGTATTTTTTATATCTCTCCCACTTTGTTGTGGGAGAGATGGAGAGAACTTTATTAAATTACGCCTTGTTCTAGCATAGCCTCAGCTACCTTCATGAAACCAGCGATGTTTGCACCCTTAACGTAGTCGATAGTGCCATCTGGTTGTGTACCAAACTTAACACACTGCTCGTGGATGCTTTCCATGATCCAATGTAGTTTAGCGTCAACTTCAGCAGGAGCCCAATTCAAGTGAGCAGCATTCTGAGTCATTTCAAGACCAGAAGTAGCAACACCACCAGCATTTACAGCCTTACCTGGAGCGAACAATATACCGTTGTTTTGGAAGAAGTGGATAGCGCCTGGCTGGCAACCCATATTAGAAACCTCACAGCAGCACCAGCAACCGTTAGCCTTCAATTCCTTAGCATCTTCTTCGCTTAGCTCGTTTTGGAATGCACAAGGAAGAGCGATGTCAACAGGAACACTCCAAGACTTCTTGCCTGCAGTAAACTTAGCCTTACCAGGGAACTTAGTAGCCATATCTTCTACCTTATTGCGGTTAGAAGCACGCATCTCAAGCATATAGTCGATCATCTCCTTTGTGATACCTTCTGGGATTTCGCAAACACCATCAGGACCAGAGATAGCAACAACCTTACCACCTAGCTCAAGTGTCTTTAAAGCAGCACCCCAAGCAACGTTACCGAAACCTGAAAGAGCAACTTTCTTGTCCTTGATGTCCTTACCAGCCTTCTTTAGAAGGTGTTGTGTGAAGTAAAGAGCACCATAACCAGTAGCTTCTGGACGGAAGAAAGAACCACCCCATGTAATACCCTTACCAGTCAAAACACCTGTATGATACTGACGTGTAAGTTTTTGGTACATACCATTCATATAACCGATTTCACGACCACCAACACCAACGTCGCCAGCAGGGATGTCCTGATCTGGACCAATGTTATGGCGTAGCTCTAGCATGAATGCTTGGCAGAAACGCATAATTTCAGCGTCTGACTTACCAACTGGGTCGAAGTCTGAACCACCCTTACCACCGCCCATAGGCAATGTTGTTAGCGCATTCTTGAATGTCTGCTCAAAACCTAAGAACTTCAACATAGAAGGAGTTACAGCCTTGTGGAAACGCAAACCGCCTTTGTAAGGGCCAATAGCGCTATTAAACTGTACGCGATAGCCAAGGTTTGTTTGTACCTTACCAGCGTCATCAATCCATGTTACACGGAATGTAAAGATACGCTCTGGTTCAACCATTCTTTCAATAATCTGAGCTTTTTCAAACTCAGGATGCTGGTTGTAAACTTCCTCGATTGACTCGAGAACTTCTTGTACTGCCTGTAGGTACTCAGACTCACCTGGATGCTTCTGCTCCAAGGTTTGCATAATTTTTTTGACTTCCATAGTAGTTTATGCTTTTATTGTTTATGTTAGTTATATCACTTTGTTAAATGATGCGACAAATATATCCAATATTACGCAAACCACCAAAGATTTTGTCGAAAAAAATATTCGCTTCTCTTTACAGATATACACTTATTAATGTACTATGAAAAGATAATTATGCTGCAAATTAATAAAAAAAATATTATTAATGCAACTGAAATGTATGTCTACAAGTATTTATTTTGTATTTTTGTCGAAAATTAAAGAAACAATGTAAGTTTGTACTTATTGCTTATTTTAACGCAATTTTACCTTTCAAGTCTCTTTATTTCATTTATTTTAGGGAGCTATTGATGAGCTTTTTGCTAGTTTTGTAAGCTCACAAAAATCATTTCTTCCTTATAATATTATCTCAAATTATGAATACCGAGCTATATACATATTATAAAAATCGCATTGCTGAGGTCAATAACATAATGATACACTTAAAAGGCAAAAATACCTATTTTGTTCTTGGGGAGGTTATCACTTTTGCTGGAATTATAGGCTTTATGGTATTTTATGTAATAAATCAAAGCTCTTTTTGGGTGCTACTTTCTTCTCTCCTTAGTTTAATATTGTATATGCTCATTCGTAATTTTGATGCGAAGAATACTAAACAAATAGAAGCGCTTACAGCTTTGCTTAATGTTTATAAACGCGAAGTGAGGTATCATGAAGGTTACTTTGATCAGTTTGCTGCAGGTGAGCAATTTGTGGATGCTCGGCATTCTTTTACTTTCGATCTTGATATCTTTGGTCAGCTTTCCCTTTATCAGCGTATTAATCGATGTGTTACTACTGGTGGTGCTGACTATTTAGCACTCTGTCTTTCTGAGGAAAACCTTGAGCATTCGCAAAAAGCCAAACTCGCACAGATAGGAAGAAGAAGTGAGAGTATTCGAACTTTGGCGCAAGATAGGAAGCTTGTTACACAATTTAAGGCACTTGGTGTAGAGAAAATCATTGATACGGTGGCTATCCAGCAAGCATTAGCAAAGGTAGAAACTATTCGTGTACCTCATTTTTTTGGTACTCAATGGTTCAAGATATTGCTTAATACGGGTTTAGTGGGCTTTTACGTTTCCCTTGTTTTAGCAGTGTTGGGCTATTGTGATTACTCTATACCTTCTATATGGGCTGCAGCCAATTTCAATATCTCCTTCTTTGCCTCCTATCGCTATTTGAAGAAAATCACAGTTGCCTTTGACCGTGTTAGACATCAGATACAGAACTATGTGCGCGTAATGCAGTTGATTGAAACCATTAATGCAGGTTCTTCTGAAGAGCTACAACAGATAAAAAGTCGACTTGCGAATGCACTTGCAGCCTTTGAATACCTAGAACGGATTTCACAAAAGATAGATGGACGTAGCAACGAGTTTGGTGTTATACTCTTCAATGTCTTACGGTTAATCGACCTTTCTATCATCAGCTCGTTTGTAAGTTTACAAAACCACTTTAAGGCGAGTACACGCCAGTGGTTAGATGCTGTTAGCAAGTTTGATGCTTTGGTAAGTATGGCAAATTTCCGTCTAAATGAGGATAAAGCTACAGAGGCTAGAGTAGTGGAGAGCAATGAGGTCGTGTTTGAAGCCGAAGGGCTTTATCATCCTTTCTTAGGCGATAAGGCAGTAACAAACAATTTCTCTGTGGAGAATCTACATTATTATATTATAACAGGTGCGAACATGGCAGGGAAGAGTACCTTTCTACGTACCCTCGGTATTAATTATGTATTAGCAATGAATGGACTTCCTGTTTTTGCTACTCGCTTCACCATTTCTATATTCCATCTCTTTACAAGTATGCGCACCACTGACGATCTAGCCAATGGAATTTCTTATTTCAATGCAGAGTTGCTTCGTCTGAAACAGTTGATAGGGTCTTTACAGCCCACTATGCCCAATCTTATTATTTTAGATGAAATATTAAAGGGTACCAATTCGCTTGATAAACTCAATGGTTCGCGTCTCTTCCTCGAATATGTTTCTGAGCGCAATGTTACAGGTGTTATAGCCACCCATGACCTTGAACTTTCGAAGATGGATGCCAATTCTCGTTTCCATAATTTCTGTTTCGAGATAGAATTAGGAAGTAACATTGGTTATTCGTATAAACTAGGTGTTGGTGTGGCTCGTAATCAGAATGCAACCTATTTACTGAAAGATATTCTTGCAGATTAAGAATGAGTGAAATCTCTTAGAAAATATTTAACAGCAAACTAATATGTCATCTTTTCAATTGCAAAAGGTGATGTATTGGGGAGCAAAAGGTCATCTTTTGCCGTGTAAACGATGACCTTTCGTATGTTAAACGATGACCTTTTTATTTTATGCTTTTAAGTCGTTGCTAATCAGCTTGATAAGTTGTTTCATATTTTGTTAATTCGCTATGTTGTTGTAAGTAAAAATAATTAACTTTACTTAATCCCACTAGATACTTGCTTGCTAGGCATACTATCCTTTTAGGGGCAATATAAAAGCTATATTAGCTGTTCTAATAAAGCCAGCTTCAAAGATTATTGCAATCCTTAAAGCTGGCTTCTTTTTATATCTTTGCGAAAGTTAGGGAAGTTTGTTTAATCCTCCATTAACTTACGGTATCTTCCTTTCTTAATTTCCTCATTGCCCAATCGGCATGCCTTATTGATTTCGTATTCAGAGTAATCGCCTTCGAAGAATACCACTTCGCCGTCGCCTTCAAAGGCAAGAATATGCGTACAGATACGATCGAGGAACCAACGGTCGTGGCTGATTACTACTGCACAACCTGCAAAATTCTCCAAACCTTCTTCCAAAGCGCGCAAAGTGTTTACGTCAATATCATTGGTAGGCTCATCGAGCAATAGTACGTTGCCCTCTTGTTTTAATGCCAATGCTAGTTGCAAACGATTTCGTTCGCCACCAGAAAGCACTCCGCAAAGCTTGCTCTGATCGGTACCCCCAAAATTGAAACGAGAGAGATAAGCACGTGCGTTGACATCGCGCCCACCCATGCGGAAGAGTTCATTGCCTTGAGAAACTACCTCATAAACACTCTTCTTAGGGTCGATGTCCTTATGTTGCTGATCAACGTATGCTAGTTTTACGGTTTCACCCACTTCAAAGGTACCGCCATCAGCCTGATCTAAGCCCATAATAAGGCGGAAAAGAGTAGTTTTACCAGCACCATTCGGACCAATAACACCCACGATACCGTTAGGAGGTAACATAAAGTTGAGATCCTTGAAGAGTACCTTCTCGCCAAAAGCCTTCTGCACATGCTGTGCTTCAATAACCTTGTTGCCGAGACGTGGACCATTAGGAATAAAGATTTCCAATTTTTCCTCACGCTCTTTTTGTTCCTCGTTAAGCATTTGGTCGTATGATTTCAGACGTGCTTTGCCCTTTGCTTGGCGTGCTTTTGGTGCCATACGCACCCATTCAAGCTCTCGCTCAAGGGTTTTGCGACGTTTAGAAGCTGTTTTTTCTTCTTGCGCCATACGCTTTGTCTTTTGGTCGAGCCATGAAGAGTAGTTGCCCTTCCATGGAATGCCCTCACCACGATCAAGTTCCAATATCCACTCGCTAACATCATCAAGGAAGTAGCGGTCATGGGTAACAGCGATGACAGTACCCTCGTATTGCTGAAGATGTTGTTCGAGCCAGTCGATACTTTCAGCATCAAGGTGGTTGGTAGGCTCATCCAGCAAGAGTACATCTGGTTTCTGAAGCAGCAATCGACAAAGTGCCACACGACGACGTTCACCACCAGAGAGGTGTGTAACGGCTGAGTCGCCAGCAGGACAACGCAATGCTGCCATTGCACGGTCTAGTTTAGAATCCATATTCCAAGCATCGGTAGCATCGATAATATCTTGCACTTCTGCTTGGCGTTGCATCAGCTTATCCATCTTGTCAGGATTGCCATAGTATTCCTCTAGCCCAAACTTTTGGTTGATTTCGTCATATTCTTTTAAGGCGTCATACACATGTTGAACACCTTCCATAATGTTTTCCTTAACAGTTTTCTCTTCGTTAAGTGGTGGATCTTGTTCAAGATAGCCCACGGTATACCCTGGACTCCATACTACTTCGCCTTGTGTAGGTTGTTCTATGCCAGCGATAATTTTCATCAGCGTAGATTTACCTGCACCGTTAAGACCTATAATACCAATTTTAGCTCCGTAGAAGAACGATAGATATATGTTCTTGAGAATTTGTTTTTGGTTTTGAGGAATAATCTTTGTTACTCCCATCATGGAGAAGATAACCTTCTTGTCGTCAACAGTTGCCATATTTTTGTTTAATTATTTATATTGCAAAATTAAGGAAAACCTTTGGAAAAAGGTGTAATTTTCGGATATTTTAGGAGTGAAAGGAGTTCTTACCTCTTTTTATGCCACTGTCTAAAGTAGAAACTTCTCCACTACCTCTGCCACACCGTCTTTCTCATTAGAGGCGAGAGTTACATAGTTGGCTTGAATACGAATATCCTCGTTAGCATTTGCCATTGCAACTCCTAAGCCTGCAAAACATATCATGCTAAGGTCGTTGTAACCATCGCCACACGCTATTATTTCCTCGCGTTTGATACCTGTTAGTTTAAGGAGTTTTGCAAGCGATTGTGCCTTATCAACATTCAGTGGAACACACTCTAGGAAATAGTCGGCAGAACGATATACACTCATTTTTCCTTCTAACGTTTTAGCGAGTTGTATTTCTACTTCATGGAGTGGGGTAGGATCGCCTACTATTAAGCACTTATTGATAGGGTAAACTATCTGTTCGAGGAAGTTTGAATATAACGTAATGGGCAATTTATTAATGAACGCCTCTTCCTTAACATATTTATCTTCTGTAGAAGTAGCTGCGATGCCTTTACCTTGGTAGGTTAGGATCTGCATACCACCTTTCATAGCACTGTTATATAGCGTTGGAACAAGCTCTGGGGAGAGTGTTTGCTCAAATAAGGTTTCGTTATTCGAGCAATCAATTATCTTGCCACCATTAAAAGCAAGGATATAACCATGATGCTGGTTCAAGCAGAGCTCTTCCGCAAGGTTTTTGATACCATAAGTGGGTCTTCCCGAAGCTAAAACGATGCGTACACCTTTCTTCTGTGCTTGTATCAGTGCTTCTTTTGTTTTAGGAGTAATAACCTTTTTGCTATTTGTTAATGTGCCATCTAAGTCGAGCACTATCATTTTATATACTTGTCTCATACTTTTTACCTTTTTGAGTATCTTTTTATCTTGTACAAAGGTAAGATTTTGAATTATTATCACAGTACTTTTATATCTTAACTTTTATTTTTAGAAGCATACTGCCACTACAAAAATCAATTATTTAACACTTGCAGATATTTTTGTTAGTATCCTATTTTGGATAAGACAAAATAAAATATTACTTTTGTATCGGTAAAAAGAAAGAAGGATTAAAATATTCATTTAATTTAAATACATAATAAAAAGTTATGGCAGTAGATTACAAAAAATTAGGTCTTGTAAACACTCGCGAGATGTTTAAGAAGGCTGTAGATGGTGGCTATGCAATTCCAGCATTCAACTTCAATAACCTTGAGCAGCTTCAGGCTATTGTTAAGGCTTCTTCAGAACTAAAATCACCAGTTATTATTCAGGTATCAAAGGGCGCACGTAAATATGCAAATGCTACATTGCTTCGCTATATGGCAGAGGGTGCAGTAGAATACGCTAAGGAGCTTGGTTGCAAGCATCCTGAAATCGTAATTCACCTTGATCATGGAGATAGCTTCGAAACATGTAAGAGCTGTATCGACTCAGGTTTCTCTTCAGTGATGATCGATGGTTCTTCACTTCCATACGAAGAGAACATAGCTTTGACAAAGAAGGTTGTAGACTACGCTCATCAGTTCGATGTAACTGTAGAAGGCGAACTTGGTGTGCTTGCAGGTGTTGAAGATGATGTTGTTGCTGAGGTTTCTCACTATACAAAGCCAGAAGAAGTAGTTGATTTCGCTACACGTACAGGTTGCGACTCTTTGGCTATCTCTATTGGTACTTCACACGGTGCTTACAAGTTTACTCCAGAGCAGTGTACACGCGATCCTAAGACAGGTCGTTTGATCCCTCCTCCATTGGCATTCGATGTTCTTGAAGCTATCGAAAAGGAGCTTCCAGGTTTCCCTATCGTACTTCACGGTTCTTCTTCTGTTCCTCAGAAGTATGTTGATATTATCAATGCAAACGGTGGTAAGTTGCCAAACGCTGTAGGTATTCCTGAAGAGGAACTTCGTAGAGCTGCTAAGAGTGCTGTATGTAAGATTAACATCGACTCAGACTCTCGTCTAGCTTTCACCGCAGGTGTTCGCGAAACATTTACTCAACACCCAGAGTACTTCGACCCACGCCAGTATTGTGGTAAGGCTCGTGAGTATATGGAAGAACTTTATAAGGAAAAGATTACAGATGTTCTTGGTTCAGACAACAAATTGTCTAATCTTGACTAATTTGTTTAGATTATAAGATCTATAAAATAATAACGGTGGTAACCTTTTGATGGTTACCACCGTTTTTTTTTTGTTCATAAAGCGTTATTGCTTATGGTAGTAATGCTTTTAGTTGCTCTACATACCTCGTAATAGCTTGTTTTGTTTGCATATCTTTTTCTGCATTCATAGCAGTTTCCATATCGGGAAGATATTGTAGATAATCGGTTTCGGCAATGAATTTTGCTGCACGAATGCGTACTTTTGGGCTATTATCGAATAACAATCCTTGCACCCAACGTTTGGCATCCCACGAACGACGCACTTGTAACCAATCTAATGCAGCTATTTTTTCTTCAGATGAGCCATAAAGGAAAGTTTCGTAATAGCTGTGTTCTTGTTTGAGATCGGCTTTGGTCATCAAATATTCTTGGTTATACACATCAGGGCGAACAACATTTTTCTTATATTGCTTGATAGGTAAGCCTAGTGTCCAGCGCACCATGCGTGGTATCATCCATTCCATGCCGGGGGTAGCTTCTGGGTGAGCAATGCTACTGAATACCCTTCCTTTACCATAAGTGTTAGCGATGAAGAAAGGTTTGTTGTTTGTCATATTTATAGGTGCATTGCCTTCTTCATGCACATCGCTCTCCATTGTAGCAAAGGAAGTATATTTTATCTGACTGTTTTCGCTAGGAATAAAAACGGGACCCTCATAGTATAGTACGTATGAAAGTGGGCGAGTAGCTAGCTCTGGGAATAGCTTCTTTCCCTCATTGGTGAGCGAGAACTTAGCAATGCCATGTCCACGATTATCGTGTTCTATATCAATGGCTTTAGCACCGTTGATGCGGAAGCAAGCGTAGTTAGGAGTGTCAGAAAAGAGGTAAGCTCCAGCACAAATACCCACCGCACCTTTACCCGAAGCAATGAATTCCTTTACACGTTTCACATTTTCCTCACCCATATTGAGATATTGTGTCGATCCTCCACCGCCTGGTACGATGATCGCATCTAGGTTGTTGAGCACTCCTTTGGCAATATCGGCGGTAGTAAAAGTTCTTACCGTCATATCTCCATCTAATCGGACGGCTTGCACGGCTTCCCAAATGCAGGTTTCTGCACCACCGTGTCCTTGGAAAACACCCACTCTGATAGTTTTTTTATTTTGTGCAAACAAAGTTGTGGTAAAGCAAAATGCCACTACCAACATACAAATCCACTGAAATTGTTTTTTCATACATTTAAAGTTTATATTTTTTATTCTTCTAAGCGTCTGAAGGCTTTAGGTAGGTAATTGATAATATCGCTTGCTATAAGACTCTCTTTGCCCACTTCTCTTGCTGCAAGATCGCCAGCCAAACCATGCAAGTACATTCCTACTAGGCAGGCATTTGTTTGTGAATATCCACGTGCTAAGAGGGCAGTAATGATACCTGTTAGCACATCGCCACTACCTGCCGTAGCCATACCACTATTGCCAGTGCTATTAAAGGCAATGTTGCCGTCTGGTAAACATAGCGCACTGTTATGCCCTTTTAATAGCACATATCCTTGAATAGATTTTGCCAAGTCGGAAGCGCGTACTAATCGTTCATAGTCGTTGTTGGTAGGGGCACCTGTGAGCCGATCTAATTCCTTTGGGTGAGGTGTCATAATAATGCCTTTCGGTAGTTGTTGCATCCATGCACGATGGCTTGCCAATATATTTAGTGCATCGGCATCTGCCACGATGGGGCATTGCGCTCTTCTTATTTGAGCAATGAGAGCAATAGCAGTATTCTCTAGTTTGCCTAGTCCGGGACCAATCCCTAGTGCGTCGAAACCATCTGTGTCTATTGCTTCCGAGAAAGCCGTTTCCTCATGGTCAAGATGTACGATAGCTTCAGGTACTGCTGTTTGCATGATGGTGTTATTAGCTCTAGGTGTGTGTACAGTAGTTTTGCCCACACCCGCTCTTAGGCAGGCACGCGAAGCGAGTATCGCAGCTCCCGCCATACTATAACAGCCCGCAATAATAAGTGCATTGCCCATTGTTCCTTTGTGGTCAAAGTCGTTGCGTGGAAGTAAAAGTTTTCTTATGTCAGCTTCCTCTAGTATGGAATAGTTTGCTTCTTTCTTGTTGATAAATTCTTGACTTAGCCTGATGTCAAGTATCTTCACCTCTCCTAAGAATGCCTGATTATCGCTAAAGAGAAAGGCAAGTTTAGGTTGGTGGAAGCTAAGGGTTAGGTTGGCTCGGATGATGTTTGCACGTACATTATATGAATTGTCTTCCGAGAGTAATCCCGAAGGAATGTCAATACTCACAACCTTTGCTAAGCTCTGATTGATATACTTTATTAAAGCTGCAAACCCACCTGCAAGCGGCTTGTTAAGTCCAGTGCCAAATAAGCCATCCACTACCAAAGTGTCCTCGGTAAGTTCTGGTGGATCAAACTGAGTAGTTACCTCTACAAAACCTTTAGAAGCCTTACTTTCTAGCAAACGTTGCTTGTTAGTATTGCAATCATCAGACAGCTTATCGCTAATATTAAAAAGAAAGGTCTTAACCTTATAGCCTTCGTTTGCTAGCATGCGAGCCACTGCCAACGCATCGCCACCATTATTGCCATGACCAGCAAAAACCACAATGGGCGTAAGGCTACTCCAGCGTTCTGTAATGGCGTGCGTAACAGCTTTAGCCGCTCGTTCCATGAGGTCGATCGACTTAATATTTTCTTTTTCTATAGTGTATCTATCCAGCTCGTGTATCTGGGAACTTGTAAAAATTTTCATTGCTAAATCTCTATGTAATAACCTTTCTCAAGCTATGAAATTCCTGTTAATAGAGTATTTTACGAAACTCTTTCTATCTATTTTTCTTTCATTCGTCATAGCTCTTGCTCGTAACATATTTGTCAAACACAAAGATAAATAATAGATTTGGAGTTTCCAAAGGTTGCAAGCATAAATTGACGGAGAGGGCATTCTCCTTTTAATACGATCGTTGGAGTATTTGAACGCGAGTTTGAGTTTTGGCTTTTGAATATTCGAGAAATATTGCGCAATATGTAAATAAAATTACGCTATTTCCTTATGCTAAGTTGTCTATATTTGGGAAAAAGAAAGCTTTAGTAAGGGTTTAGATTTGCTAAAATAATGTATTCTAATGGGATAGTTTGCTATTATTTTCGTAATTTTGCGGAAAATAAAGAATTAAGAAAAATGAGTCGAGTAACCATTTTAGATAAAACATTTGAGACTTCTATTCCAGAAGCTGAAATACTAGAGAGAGTAAAGCGTGTTGCTGAGCAGATTAATAAAGATATGGCTGGTAAGAATCCGCTTTTTCTTGCAGTATTAAACGGCTCATTTATCTTTGCTGCCGATTTAATGCGTTTCATCAATATTCCTAGCGAAATATCATTTGTTAAGCTTGCTTCTTATGAGGGAACTACTTCTACTGGTGAGATTAAAGAAGTAATAGGCTTAAACGAAGATATTAGCGGTCGTGATGTTATCATAGTAGAAGATATTGTAGATACAGGCTCAACTATGAAGCGTATGCTAGAAACTTTAGGAACTCGTAATCCCCGCAGTTTGCATATTTGCACCTTGCTTTTGAAGCCGGGTAAGCTCGCTGTGCCATTGAATGTAGAGTATGTTGCAATGGAAATTCCTAACGACTTTATCGTGGGTTATGGGCTTGACTATGATCAGCAAGGAAGAAGTTTAAGAGATATATATACATTAGTACAAGAATAATGAAGAATATTGTAATTTTTGGTGCTCCGGGTGCAGGTAAAGGTACTCAGAGCGACAAGATGATTGAAAAGTATGGTTTCGGTCATATTTCTACAGGCGACGTGCTTCGCAGTGAGATTAAAAATGGAACAGAACTTGGTAAGACTGCTAAAGGTTATATTGATAACGGACAGTTGATCCCTGATGAGCTAATGGTGAATATCCTAGCAAGTGTTTACGATACTTTTGGTAAGGAGCATAAGGGGGTTATCTTTGACGGTTTCCCACGTACGATTCCACAAGCTGAGGCTTTGAAGAATATGCTATCAGAGCGCAGTCATAAGATTGCTGCTATGATAGAATTGTTTGTTCCAGAAGAAGAATTGATGAAGCGTTTGATCCTTCGTGGACAGCAGAGTGGTCGTTCTGACGATAATGAAGAAACAATTAAAAAGCGTTTGAACGTTTACAATACACAAACATCACCTCTTATCGATTGGTATGAGAAGGAAGGTATTCATCATCATGTAGAGGGCTTAGGCACTGTTGATGAGATTTTTGGTCGTATTGTAGAAGTTATTGACGCTCTATAAATAGTATAGTAGTTAGAGGAGTTAAAGGAGAGTTAGGGTAGTAAAACCAAATGTAATATTTGGTGAAACGCTCAAAAACTCTTTAACTCCTCTAATTCGTTTTAAGTATTTTCATTTTTGGTATCCCATATTTGGAATATAATTCCCCTTTTTAAAATCCCTAGCAAGCTTAGCTTGCAATAACTACTTTAACTCCCAATATATAATGGCTGATTCAAACTTTGTAGATTACGTAAAAATATATTGCCGCTCAGGTAAGGGTGGTAGAGGCTCTATGCACCTACGCCATGTAAAATATAACCCTAATGGTGGTCCTGATGGTGGCGATGGTGGTAAAGGTGGTAGTGTCTTTCTGCGTGGTAATCACAATTATTGGACTTTGCTTCACCTAAAGTTCCAGCGCCATGTCTATGCAGAGCATGGAGGTAATGGTGGACGTGATAAGTGTCATGGTACTGATGGTAAGGATGTATATATTGATGTGCCTTGTGGAACAGTGGTATATGATGCCGAGACGGGTAAGTTTGTTTGTGATGTGATGCACGATGGACAAGTGGTACCATTGTTGAAGGGTGGTCGTGGAGGATTAGGTAACTTCCAATTCCGCACTTCTACCAATCAGGCTCCACGTTATGCACAGCCAGGTGAGCCAATGCAAGAAATGACGGTTATTATGGAATTGAAGCTCTTGGCTGATGTGGGGTTAGTGGGTTTTCCTAATGCTGGTAAATCTACGTTGCTTTCTGCGCTCTCTTCTGCCAAGCCAAAGATAGCTAATTATCCATTTACCACAATGGAGCCATCACTCGGTATCGTAAGCTATCGTGATAATCAGAGCTTCGTAATGGCAGATATTCCAGGTATTATTGAGGGAGCTAGTGAGGGTAGAGGACTTGGTTTGCGTTTTCTTCGCCACATAGAGCGCAACTCTTTGTTGCTTTTTATGGTTCCAGGTGATACTGATGATATTAAGAAGGAGTACGAAATCTTACTCAACGAGCTAAAGCAGTTTAATCCTGAAATGATTGATAAACATCGTGTCTTGGCGATTACAAAATGCGATTTGTTGGATGAAGAATTGATAGAAATGCTCAAAGAAACTTTACCCGATGACTTACCTGTCGTATTTATTTCGTCGGTTACAGGCTTCGGTATTGATGATTTGAAAGATGTATTATGGCGTGAGCTTAACTCGGAAAGCAATAAGCTTCGTGAAATCACTTCAGAAGATACGCTTGTTCACCGTGATAAGGATATGTCTCGCTTTGTGCAGGAACTACGCGCAGAGGGTGCCGACTTTGAAGAAATAGAAGAGGTGGGTGATGACGAGCTTGATGAGGTAGACGACTTAGAGGATTATGAATATACCGATGAGTAAACCTATTTTACATTATTATAATATTGCTGACGGCATTACTGCCTTTACTACTACACGACATGGTGGCGAAAGTAAGGGAAGTTTAGGCGAACTCAATATTAATACACATCGTGGAGATGATCCTGCTGCGGTTGAGACTAATCTTAATGCACTAGCCAACGAGCTAAATATCCCTGCCAATCGTATTGTTCGTCAGCATCAAGTACACGAAACGGAGAATAGGCAGATAACAGAAGCGTTCTTCTCTTTGCCTATTGATAAGCAAAAAGAGATGCTTGAGGGTTCGGACGCATTGATTACCAACCTCAAGAATGCTTGCATAGGCGTGTTTACTGCCGATTGTGTTCCTGTGTTACTCTACGATCCGATACATCAATGCACTGCTGCTATTCATGCGGGATGGAAAGGAACCGTGAAACGTATCGTAAGAGCGACGGTGCAAAAGCTTACGCATGTGTATGGAACAAAACCTGAAGATTTGAAGGCTGTTATTGGTCCTTGTATATCTTTGAGAAACTTTGAGGTAGGACAAGAGGTGTACGATAGCTTTATGGAAGCTCAATTTGAAATGGAAAAGATAGCTCAACGCTATGAAAAGTGGCATATCAATCTACCCCTTGCTAACGAACTAGAATTATTAGCTCTTGGTGTGAAGAAAGAAAATATACACCAGTCAGGCATCTGTACCTTTGATCAGCACAAAGATTACTTCTCTGCTCGCCGACTAAAGGATACTTTTGGCACTATTTACACGGGGATTATTATTCGATGAAAGGGGCGATAAGGCTCCTTTTTTTTTATTATCTTTTCTTTCTCCAATCTATTATTCCAGATATAAGTAATGAGAGCATAGTGAAGATGCTACCCATAAGGCAAATCCCAGTCCATTCTGCGTGTTTCCAACCTAATCCTGCAAAGAATGTTCCTAATGATCCGCCAATGAAATAGATGGTCATAAAGATAGTATTCACACGGTTAGCTGCATTGGGTATATCCTGAATACAAGCCCCTTGGTTACTCAATTGAATACATTGTGTTCCGAGGTCGCATATAATAATGGCAACGATGAGTCCTATATAAGTATCACCAAAATAGTAAGCTACTGCCCATGCACAGAGTTGTAATATCGCTCCTAGAACAGAAAACTTCTGCACACCAACGCGAGGAATAAGTTTTCCCACGCCACTAGCAGCTACTGCACCTGTTACACCACACAGTCCGAGTATTCCCACCATATTACTACTCGCATAGAAGGGCGCATTAGCTAGGTGAAAGGCTAGGCACGACCATAGGGTAAGCATTGCCCCAAAGGCTAATGCTGCACGGACAGAATTGTAACGGATTTGTGGGCTTTTCCTAAAGATACTTACAACCGACAACATGAGATTTTTGTAATTCCTCTCAAAGTTGCACTGCGTAAAAGGAAGAAAGTGGAGCGTTGCCCATAAGCATACCACCATCAATCCTGCTGCTATTAGAAACATAGCACGCCATGAAAGCCATTGACCCACAAATCCGCTTATTACGCGCGAGGCAAGGATACCTGTTAGAAGTCCTGAAAGGACAACTCCCATATTTCTACTCTTATGTGCAGGGCGTGAATACTGTCCTGCAAGGGGGATAAATAGTTGCGGTACTATAGACACTATACCTAAAACAATAGATGCTCCCCACATTATATAAATATGTGTGGCAAAACTAATAGTTAGGCACATAATAGTAGCTGTGATAAGACAAACGGTGATAATCGTCCTTCGACTAAACATATCTCCCATAGGAACAATAAAGCACAATCCTAGCGCGTAGCCTATCTGCGTAATAACAGTGATAAGATTAGTTAGGATTTCGCTTGTATGTAGGTCGTTCTTTATAATTTCTAATAAGGGTTGGTTGTAATAAAGATTACCTACTGTGATACCTGCCACTATTGCCATCATAATGAGTAGCGAACGTGGGATACCTTCGTTTTCTTTTAAGATGAGTCTTGTCTTGTTAGTCATACTTTGTATATACAATAAAGAAGAGGGCAAGCAGGCTTTCGCGCTGTGCAGTCCTCTTCTTTATCTTTGTGATTATAAAGAAAGTTTATCTGTGTCGATTAGCCCTCGCTTGTCGATACTTAGCCTTTTGCTTAGCACTATCAGAGCCATGCGCACCTGTGATATACTTCTTTTTCTTTGCTTTTGTTCTTATTTTGCCATCGTCATCCTTTGGTTTTGAAGCTTTGCGGAATACCATTCCGCCTTCAATTATTTCGTCTATTTCGCTCATATTATTTTTAATGATGGAATAATCTCACACCCGTAAATGCCATAGTGATACCATACTTATTGCAAGTATCGATAACATTGTCATCACGAACACTGCCACCAGCTTGTGCGATAAACTCTACGCCACTCTTGCGTGCGCGTTCGATGTTGTCGCCAAATGGGAAGAAAGCATCCGATCCGAGAGCTACTCCTGTGTTTTTTGCAATCCATTCCTTACGCTCTTCACGTGTTAATGGGGCTGGTTTCTCTGTAAAAAGGTTCTGCCAAACACCATCAGCCAATACATCCTCGTACTCATCTGAGATATAAACATTGATAGTGTTATCACGATCGGCACGGCGGATACCTTCTTTGAAAGGTAAGTTTATTACCTTTGGACATTGGCGTAACCACCATTCATCAGCCTTATTTCCTGCGAGACGTGTACAGTGTATACGACTTTGCTGACCAGCACCAATGCCGATAGCCTGACCGTCCTTCACATAGCACACAGAATTACTTTGGGTATATTTCAGTGTGATTAGCGCGATAATAAGGTTGCGGATGGCTTCTGGAGTGAGATTCTTTGCCTTGGTAGGAATGTTCTCGAAGAGGGTGGGGTCGTCTAGCTTCACCTCATTTCTACCTTGTTCAAAGGTTACACCAAATACTTGTTTGCACTCAATAGGTGCAGGTATGAAGTTAGGATCTATCTTGAGGACATTATAAGTTCCCTTACGCTTGTCCTGAAGAATTTTCAACGCTTCTGGGGTATAGTCGGGTGCAATAACACCATCACTAACCTCACGTTTAATCAATAATGCTGTAGCCTCATCGCAGGTATCACTTAATGCACAGAAGTCGCCGTATGAACACATACGATCGGCTCCACGAGCACGTGCATAGGCATTAGCCAATGGTGTTAGCTCAAAGTTGACATCATCAACAAAGTAAATCTTCTTTAATGTGTCGGACAATGGTAGTCCAACAGCAGCTCCTGCAGGGCTAACATGTTTAAATGAAGCTGCTGCAGGTAAGCCTGTAGCTGCCTTCAACTCTTTAACGAGTTGCCAACTATTAAGGGCGTCGAGCAAATTAATGTAGCCAGGGCGACCGTTAAGTACTTCGATAGGTAGTTCGCCTTCTTCCATATAGATGCGGGAAGGCTTCTGATTTGGGTTGCATCCGTATTTGAGTGCTAGTTCTTTCATATTGCTTATGTGGAATATGTTTTGTTAAAGTGCAAAGTTACAGTTTTTCTAAGAATTTTCCTTGCTTCCTGATAAAAGAATTGGAAGATAGTGGGTATTAAAAAATGTTTTGTAACTTTGCTCTATCATTAACAATTAAAATTTAAATATGAAAGTATTACACACAGACAAGGCTCCTGCAGCAGTAGGACCTTACAGTCAAGCTATTGAAGTGAATGGTTTTGTTTTTTGTAGTGGTCAGTTGCCTATTGATCCCGCTACTGGTGTTTTTGCTGAAGGTGGCGTAAAGGAACAGACTCGCCAATCAATTCTCAATGCTCAAGAAGTACTTCGTTCGGCAGGATTAGAGTTATCTAATGTAGCAAAGACAACGGTTTATTTATCAGATATGGATAACTTTGCTGCAATGAATGAAGTTTATGCTCAGTTTTTTAGTGAGCCTTTCCCAGCTCGTTCAGCAGTAGCAGTAAAGACCTTACCAAAGAATGCTTTGGTAGAGGTAGAATGTATAGCTACTCGTTAATTTGAAAAGCTTTTTGCGATGAAGAAAAAAGGAGGTTGAATACTTGTTCAATCTCCTTGTTTTTATCTACCTTTGTATGCGTAAAATTATACGTTTCGTTTAAGTTATATGAAAGCTAATATTCATACGCTAACAGATCAAATTGGTAAGTTTGCATCTCACAACTTGCATGTTAGACGTGAGTTGAATGAGTTGTCGTCTAAGTTTGATAAACTGAATATCAATCTTAGTATGAAGTCTCTTCGCAGAATTTGGGATAAGAGCTTTACAATGGAGCGCCCCTCGCAGAAAACACTTGACCGGCTTGCTTTATTAGCAGGTTTCCAAAGTTGGACTGACCTCGTAAAAGCCTTACACGGTGATAATGATGGCGATCTTAACTACAAAGATTAAAAAAGTCCGAAGCTCGTAGGAGTTTCGGACTTTTTATTTCTTTGGCGTCTTGGAGAATTAACCTGCAATAATAGTTCTCTTCTCCTTGATACGTGCAGCCTTACCTGTAAGATTACGTAGATAATAAAGCTTAGCGCGACGCACCTTACCACGCTTGTTCACTTCGATAGAATCGATGTTAGGAGACTCGATAGGGAAGATACGCTCTACACCTATAGTACCAGACATCTTGCGAACAGTGAAACGCTTCTTTTCACCGTGACCTGAAATCTTGATAACAACACCACGGTAAAGCTGAATACGCTGCTTGTTACCCTCGATAATTTTGTAAGCTACAGTGATAGTATCACCTGCTCTGAACTCAGGAAACTGCTTGCCAGTAGCAAATGCTTCTTCAGCAACTTTAATTAAATCCATTTTTATTGAATGTTTAATTGTTTGTTGTATAACGCAACATAATCCATGACACTTCCATAATCAGCGGTTACGCTAAATCGGTGCAAAGTTAGAGTTTTTTTCTGAACCTTACAAGTCTTATCTCTTTTTTATGCTTTATACCATTATTTATTAGGTAATTAGATTGTAATTTTTACTTAAATTCCTTATCTTTGCATATAACAGAAAAATAAATAATATAATGAAGACTAAACATATTTATTTGTTAGGATTGTCGGTACTCTTTATGGGCACTGGTTGTATTAATACGCATTACGAATTGTCTACTATTACTAGAACAAGACTCGTTGTAGATCATCGATATGATGCAAGTCCTGATGTAGATGCTCAGTTGTTTATGGCAAATTATAAGCATCATGTGGATAGTGTTATGGGTCCCGTTGTGGGTGAGGTTGCGCATGATATGGCAGTACATCGTCCTGAAAGTGATCTGTCAAACTTGCTTGCCGATATTATGGTATGGGGAGCAAAGCGTTATGATGAGAAAGTAGATTTTGGTGTTTACAATATGGGCGGTATTCGTGCGGCACTTACACGTGGTAAGGTTACCTATGGCGATGTGCTTGATGTTGCTCCATTTGAAAACAAAATATGCTTTTTAACCTTGTCGGGTGAGAAGGTGCTACAATTATTTCATGAAATGGCACATACAGGTGGCGAGGGCGTTAGTCATGGTGTAGAGTTAGTCTTTACGGGAGACCATTCGCTAAAGAGTGCTATGCTGAATGGTAAGCAGATAAATCCTAAGGCATCTTATCGTATTGCTACGCTCGACTATCTTGCTCAAGGAAATGATAAGCTAGAAGCCTTTAAGGCAAAAACAAATGTGAATGCACCTACTGCTAGCAGTAACAATACTCGCTTTATCATTATGGACTACTTTAAGGAACAGACTGCTCAGCATAAGGTGGTAGACGCTAAAGTAGAAGGGAGAATTCGCATAGATAAATAATGTAGAAATTTTAGTTATAACTATATAGGGCTTAATATTGTTGAGCCTAAGAAATAGTATTTAGATGAATTTGCCACCTCGTAAGTGGCTCAATTATAATTCAGTATGAAAAAAAGTATTTTACTGTTTAGCTCGCTTTTAATAGCGATGATAGCTTTCGGACAAAACAAGAAATTGATAATCTTACATACTAATGATACGCATAGTCAGATTTATGAATTAAATCCTAATATGGCAGATACAATACGTGCTGGTCGTGGAGGCTTTCTTCGTCGTATTAACTTGTTAAAGGAAGAACGCGCTAAAAATCCAGATTTATTATTGTTTGATAGTGGCGATTTTTCACAAGGTTCACCTTATTATACTATGTTCAAAGGGGATGTGGAAATAGGATTGATGAACAGAATGCACTATGATGCCGTAACGATTGGTAATCATGAGTTTGACTTTGGATTGGATAATATGACACGTTTGTTTAAAATGGCAAACTTCCCTGTCGTTTGTGCTAATTACGACTTTACTGGCACTGAATTGGCAAAAATAGTGAAACCTTACATTATTATAAAGCGCAATGGTGTTAAGATAGGTGTCTTTGGATTAAGCCCGAAGCTTGAAGGGCTTGTAGCAAAAGAAAACTATGGAAGTTTGAAGTACTTAGATCCAGTGCAGACTGCTCAACAAATGGTATATGCTTTAAAGGCAAAAAAATGTGATTTAATCATTTGTTTGTCCCATCTCGGTTGGAATATTGAGGGTGATGATGACCAAAAAGTTATGCGTGGAACAAAGGGCTTAGACCTTGTGCTTGGCGGACATTCACATTCTTTTTTCACACAAATAGAATATGTGAAGGATCTCAGTGGGCGACTTATTGGTAACGATCAAAACGGAAAATCGGGTATTTATCTAGGTAAACTAGAAGTAAATTTGAAGAAAAAATAATTTTTCTATCATTAAGAGAACACCAGCCGTAAGTAGAAATACTTGCGGCTGTTTGTTATTATTGTTGTTTGTAATGGGATATACAAATGCGCAATATACTCTTGTGTAAACAAGATATATCTAATGCTTTAAATTTGGAATTATTTTTATTAAGTCTAAATTTTACCATTTATACTCATCAAATTTAGGTATTACACTTTTTATTTATATCTTTGCATCATCAAAAATAGGTATTAAATATCTATTGAGATAGGAAATAAAACAACTTTAAAATAAAATTATTATGGCTTACGTTATTGGTAACGATTGTATCGCTTGTGGTACATGTATTGATGAGTGTCCAGTAGAGGCTATCTCTGAGGGCGATATCTATTCAATTGACGCTGATGCTTGCACAGAGTGCGGTACATGCGCTAGTGTTTGTCCTAATGAAGCAATCAGCCTTCCATAAGGTACACACTGTTACTGTTTAAAATTCATTTAGAGCGAGTTCGAAAGAACTTGCTCTTTTTTTATGTGGTTTTGCCCCAAATAACACCTTTCTATTCATAATTCTTTCTAAAATAGATGATCTAAATACTTCATATAGCAAAGGTTAATAGTAGAATTTTGCCTTTTCACTCTTTTGCGCTATCTTTGTAGAAAAGAAAATACAAATCATGAATAATCTCCTATTGAAAGGCAATTTTCGCCAAATCTTGTTGCTGATAGTTAGTTTCATAGCTTTGGGACTAGCAGCTCAGCCTACATTCAGGCGTGGCAGTCTCTATATGGTTTCGCCACAGGGACAGCCCACTAAGAATATTACCCTTGCTCCTAAAGCATGGAGTATTAGTTTACAACCGAAATTCTCAGACGACTCTAATCTATGGACGATAACGAGTTTGTCGGGCAGTTTTCGTATTATAAATCCTTTTACTAATCGTGCCTTGAACGCTACCAGTGATAATCAGATAGCTTCGGCAGAAAATAACGGTAGCGATGAGTCGCAACTGTGGAAGATCGAACCTAATGGTAAGTCTTTCTTATTTATTCCTAGTAATCGTCCAGAACTAGTGGCTGTCAGTCAAAGCGATGGGTCTATTGTGTTGAAAGATAAAAAAACATGGAGCCATAAGCTAGAAGCCCAATTTGCTATTAAAGAAAGCGAAGTGAAAGGATTTGACGAGAATATTACTTACCAAATTGTAACGGCAGGTAAGCAGAAAGATCTTGTATTAGGTAGTGGAAACAATGCAGGAAACAATGCGGTCATTGTGCCAGAGAAAGCTGACAAGGAAAACTTGGGGCAATATTGGAATATCAAGATGATCGATGTAAACCAGCGTGCTGTAATAGGAGCTTTCAATTCACTAAACTTTTACGATGGTGGGAATAATAAGTCGATCAACTATCTTGTCCAGTGGGCAGCACAGCCTGGTAAGTGGGATAACGCTCGCTTTGTTTTTAAACCCGTCAAAGGTAAAAAAGGTATTTTCCAGATAGCTTCAGCATCGCCCACTAAGGAAGATCAGGTGTATGCCCTTGTGAATGGAAAGCTTGAACGTGTTTCTCAGTCTAAGGCTGGAGACAACTCATGGTTTACTTTCCGTGAAGTGATGAAGCCTAAGGTTTCGTCTAACTATTGGGAAGATGAAAGTCGTTTTGCTGAAAATAAGGAAAAAGCGATAGCCACTTATCAGCCTTACCGCACAGAAGCAGAAATGTTGGCAGATACGGCATACTATCGTCAGCCTTGGAAGGTAACTAAGAGTACAGTCTTTATGACCTTGAATGGTGATTGGAACTTCAATCTTGTAAGCCAACCTTCAGAACGCCCACTCAATTTTTATAAAGACGATTTTGATTACTCCTCATGGAATACCATTCCTGTACCGTCTAATTGGGAAATGCAGGGGTATGATCACCCTATCTATGCAAATGTCGAGTTTCCGCATGCAGATATGCCACCGTTTATCCGTGCGCGTGCAGGTTTTAATGATGGAGGAAAGAATTATGGTATTAACCCTGTAGGATCGTATATTCGTACATTCTCTCTTCCAAACAACTGGCACACTGGAAGAACAATACTCCATTTCGGAGGTATCTACAGTGCTGCTTTCGTATATTTGAACGGTAAGTATGTGGGTTATACCCAAGGTGCTAATAATGTTTCAGAGTTTGATATTACTCCTTACTTAAATACTTCTGGCAAGAACCGTATAGCTGTGCAGGTGTTCCGCTGGAGCGATGGAAGCTATTTGGAATGCCAAGATATGTTCCGTATGAGCGGTATCTTCCGCGATGTTACCTTATATAATATACCACGCATTGCTATTCGCGACCATTATATCACCTCAACGCTTGATCCTGCTTCTAACTATCGTAATGGTAAAATGAATGTACAGCTCGAGATTGATAATCGTGATCAACTTTCTGCTACTAAGGCTTATAAAGTTGATTTGCGCACCGTTGAAGGTAAAATATTAGGTAGAGCCGAGCAAACTGTGGTTATTAATCCAACTGATACGTTGGTAACACTTAATTTTGCAATTGACGTAAATGATATAAATCTATGGACAGCAGAAACTCCAAATCTTTATAAAGTGCATATTGTTCAGCGTGATGTAACCGTAGGGGAGGGTATGGCTTTCAGCACCTATTATGGTTTCCGCGATTTGCAAATCCGTGGTAATATGATGTATATAAATGGTAAGCGTCTTTTCTTAAAAGGCACTAACCGCCATGATACAAATCCACTCCGTGGCCGTGCCGTAACAACGGAAGATATGTTGAGAGATGTATTGTTGATGAAGCAGAATAATATTAACAATATTAGAACTTCACATTATCCTAATGCTGCACGCATGTATGCTATGTTCGACTATTATGGCTTATATACCGTTGATGAAGCCGATCTTGAAGATCATGCTAATCAAAGCATCAGTGATATGGAGTCATGGATACCTGCTTTTGTGGATCGTGTAGATCGTTTGGTAAAGCGCGATCGTAACCACCCTTCTGTTGTTATTTGGAGTCTTGGCAATGAGTCGGGTAATGGTAAAAATTTTGCTTTTTGTTATGATCATGTAAATGCTATAGATAGTCGTCCTATCCACTATGAAGGAACACGTGGAGGGAAAGATTATGGAGGAGGCGCTTCTAGCGATTTCTATTCAAAGATGTATCCGGGTATGTCTTGGATGTATGAATATGCTGCTGGTTTTGACAAACCGCTCTATGTTTGTGAATTTGCCCATGCTATGGGTAATGCTATAGGCAACTTACCCGAGTATATGGAGGCTATGGAGAAGAACCCCTCTTGCATAGGTGGAGCTATTTGGGACTGGGTGGATCAAGCCATTTATGACCCAAACGAAATTATGAATGGAACATGGCAAGGACGCATTCGCACAGGATACGATTTCCCTGGACCTCATCAGGGCAACTTCTGTAGTAACGGTATTCTTCCTCCTTCACGTAATGAATCTTCTAAATTGGCAGAAGTAAAAGGGGCTTACCGTTACATCAAGGCTAAATTGTTGAATGTTGATACAAAGAAGAATGCTATCACCGTGCGTATCCGTAATGGATATACTTTCCTTCCGCTCAACAAGTTCAATCTCTCTGTAGAGACTTTAGAGGCTGGCAACGTAGTTGGTACGGCGAAGCAGTTATTACCTAATGTGATGAGTGGGGATAGTATAGATATTACCATAGCTTTGCCAAAGATAAAGCTGCTGAAGGATATAAAAAAGAATATAGAAGCTATAGTCAATTTGAAGTTTACTTTGGCGGACAATACAACTTGGGCAAAGGCTGGGCACCTTGTTTCTCAAGCGCAATTTGTTTTAACCAACCGCACTTCTTTGCCCACTCTAGCAGCACCTAAGACAGCTTTTGAGAGCGTGGAGGATGAGGCTCGATTACATATCTCGGGCAATGGAGTTGAAGCAAAATTTGATAAGACGAATGGGGCTTTGGTGATGTTATCACTCAGCGGCGTAGAAGTGATCAAGGGTGATAGTGCAGGTTTCGTATTCGATAATCATCGATGGATAGAGAACGATCGTTTTGAAAATACTAGCAACGGTCTTAATGACGAGGCTTCTGTCGTTACATGGAATGTTGATAGTAAGGGATTATTAACGGTAACCACTAGTCGTGAGGGTTCGCTTGCCGATCAGACCATCGTTTATACCTTTGGTAAGGAAGGGACTATGGATGTTCAAGTGAAGCTCACACCACACACTGCCGATTTGCGCCGAGCAGGGGTGTCGGCACGACTTTCTAACGACTTTGTTACGGCAGAATACTATGGCTTAGGTCCTTGGGAAAATCATAATGATCGTAAAGCTGGAGTTTATCTCGGTCGCTATACAACGACAATTGATGGCTTCAATGAAGAGTATGTGAAGCCACAGAGTATGGGGCGTCGTGGAGGTATGCGAGAAGTTGTGTTCAGGCGTGCCGATGGTCGTATGTTGAGCATTCAGACAAGCGATCCTATGGCGTTCTCGGCATTACATTATACGGATACCGACTTAATGAAAGCGGGGCATTTGTGGCAGATTGAGCCACGTCCATTTGTCTTTCTTCATCTTGATGCAGAGGATCGAGGTGTTGGTAATGGTAGTTGTGGCTATGATGTAGGTACGTTAAAGCAATATTGTATTCCAGAAAAACCTATCGTTTATACTTTCCGATTAGCAGCAGAGTAAAATAAATATAGACAGTCAGTTTTAACAATAAGGGGGTGTGTCAAAATAGGCACATCCTCTTTTTTTGCACAAAGCCCCCACTTTCTCAAACTAGGGAATTGGGAGATGAGAAATGAGAGTTGAGAGATGAGAGTTGAGTATGCCCCGCCCCCTTATTTTGCGATTGTGCAATCTTTGCACATTCCATCTTTTCCCCTTTCAACAATTCCTCTATTATTTTCATATTTCCATTCCCGCTTTAGTTATTTTTTATTCCAGCATATTTGCTTGCCATATTATTATGTATGCTGATAGTAGCTGCAAATTTACATAAAAGCTGCCACATTTACCCCTATAGCTAAAAGAAGGCAAGTATGGTTATAAGAAGCAAAGGGTTAATGGGAAAGAGTAAGCCGTAAACTATTTTTACTTACACCAATAGAGCGAAACCATAATAAGCAGGCAGCGTATACAGTTGATTAACAGTTACTTAAAAGTGTGAAACAAAAAGGTGATCTTTTAATACGCAAAACATCACCTTTTACCGAGTAAAAGATCACCTTTTACACGGCAAAACATCACCTTTTGAGGTGGAAAAGATGATGTATTGGTAGGGTGTTAAATATTTTCCAAAAGTATTTGCCCCAATCACCATTCCCAAAGAAAGCTATTTTAGCATCAGATTGCCAGCATCAAACATACATAAACAATAAAGCTACAGAGAACACAACTATAAAACTTGCACCTTTTATACAAAAAAAGATAATAGAAAATTTCTATATCTAAGCAATAATCTTTATTTTTGCAATAGCTATTATTTTAAATGTAAAATATATGATATGACACAATAATCGGAACGCTTAAATCGCTAGCCCCATCTGCAACATTGGTAATATCGCAAAAAAAAGTAGTGAAATAAAAGCTGCTGCCATTGATGTTATTAATATACTAAATGTAGGTGCCCCTGCTTCATATTGCCAAAGCATATCAAGAAAGCAGGCAAAGGAGCTATTTCAAAATTAAAATAAAAAATATCACAAAATGGCATAAAGCGGCTCGAAACATTAACAAAATATCATTGTTAAAAGTTACTAATTGCCGCCGTAGTTTAGTATTAATTGTTATCTTTGCGCTGTTAAACATCACAAAAGTGTCAATAAAAGCCATGATGCGATAATAACACATCTAATAATCAAATAGATAATAACAAATAAATTCATTAATAACTAAAGATTAAAAAGTTCATTTAATTATGGCAACTACACAACAAAAATCAGCCCCAGCTAAGAAGTCTGAGGGCTTCACAGGAGTTAGAGGTGCATTCTGGATCATCGTCGTTTGCGCTATCGTAGCATTTGCATTGTTCTTCACATGGTTTGCTAACCCTATGCACTTCCAAGATGGTGTAACTAGAGAAACTCCTGCTGACGTTTGGGGTACTATCTACAAGGGTGGTGTTGTGGTACCAGTGATCCACACATTGTTGCTTACCGTACTTGCAATGTCTATTGAGCGTTGGTTAGCGCTAAAGACCGCTTTCGGTAAGGGTGCGCTTCCAAAGTTTGTTGAAAACATCAAGGCTGCACTTAACAAGAACGACCTTGCAAAGGCTACACAGCTTTGCGATCAGCAGAAGGGTTCTGTTGCTAACGTTGTAAAGGCATCTTTGAATGCTTACAAGGATATGGAAACAGGTGCTAATGCTAACCTAAAGAAATCTGTAAAGGTGGCTAAGATCCAGCAGGCTCACGAAGAGGCAACACAGCTTGAAATGCCTACTTTGACAATGAACCTACCTATCATTGCAACACTTGTAACGCTTGGTACTCTTACCGGTCTTCTTGGTACAGTAACAGGTATGATCAAGTCGTTCTCTGCTTTGGCTTCAGGTGGTGGTGCTGACTCTGCTGCGCTTTCTGCTGGTATTTCTGAGGCTTTGATCAACACCGCATTCGGTATTGCTACATCTTGGTGTGCTGTAGTTTCTTACAACTACTTCTCAAACAAGGTAGACAAGTTGACATACGCTCTTGACGAGGTTGGTTACTCTATTGCTCAGACATACGAAGTAAACCACACAGAAGAGGCTTAATTTTTGCTAACCCTTTAAATATTTATCGCTATGGGTAAAGTAAAAATTAAGAAGTCAGACACGTTTATAGACATGACCCCTATGTCTGACGTTATGACCCTTCTACTTACCTTCTTCATGCTTACCTCTACATTCGTAAAGAGTGAGCCTGTTAAGGTAAACACGCCAGGGTCTGTGTCAGAAACAAAGGTGCCAGAAAACGGTGTCTTAACAATTATCGTTAGTCCTGAAAAGACAGCTAACGGCACACCTACAGGAAATGGTCAGGTGTTCATGAGCTATGACAACTCAAACGAATTGGGTCAGATCGTAGATAACATGTTAACATTGACACCTGCACAGAAGAAAACATTTGTTGCAGAGTCTACATTCGGTACTCCTTTAGATAAGCTACCAGAATATTTGACATTGCCTGCAGCAAAACGTACTACAGAACTTCCAAAGATGGGTATTCCTCTTGACAGTATCAAAGGACAAGACTTTACAGAGTTCCAGCAATGGGTAAACGCTGCACGTCAGGTTAATCCTAAGGTAAGATTGGCTATCAAGTCTGATGCCGATTCTCCTTATAGCACTGTTAAGAAAGTAATGAACGAGCTCCAAGATATGGACGAAAGCCACTACTATATGATCACTCAGTTGGATGCTAAGAAAGCCGTACAGGCTAGAGAGGAGGTAAAGTAACATGGCAGAAATGGTTTCTAACAATAATGGAGGCGGCGGAAAGCAGAAGAAGATGACTGTCCGTGTCGACTTCACCCCGATGGTAGATATGTTGATGTTGCTTATCACTTTCTTTATGCTCTGTACATCTCTAAGCAAGCCTTCTACAATGGAGCTAACAATGCCAAGTAATGACAAGAATACTCCAGATGTTAAGAAGAACGAAGCTAAGGATTCGCACTCTATCACTATTTACATTGCCGATGGCGACAAAATGTTCTACGGCGAAGGTAAACCAGAGTATGATAATCCTTCATGGCTAAAGCCTGCTGATTGGACTAGAACAAAGACTGGTATTCGCTACGTATTACAGCACAAACAAGTCGGTGGTGGTGATACAGGTGAAATAGCATCAATTCCTTATCAAGATCTTAATATTGCAATGCAAGAACTTGAGAGGAAAAAGCAAGCTAATCCAAAAGCTTATCCTGACAGTATCTATCAAGCTGAAATAATGAACATCAAGACAGGTGTTATTAATGGTAAGAAGATAGGTACGCTAACAGTAGTGATTAAGCTTACTGATAAGGCAGCATATCGCCATCTAGTAGATATCCTCGATGAAATGCAGATTTCATACATTGGAACATTCGTTATTGATAAGTTGAACGATCAAGACAAGTCGCTTCTTGAAAAGAAGGGCATTCAGCTATAATCAATATATTGTAACAATTAAAGAAAATTATAACAATGGCAAAAATAGATCTATACGATCCTAAATGGGTCGACATGGTATTCGCCAATAAAAACAAAGAGTATGGAGCTTACCAATTGCGTAAGGGTACATCTCAGCGTAATATTAAGGCGTTAGCTATCTTGCTTATTGCTGCATTTCTCGGTGGTGGTTATTTGGCTTACCAAATTAAGAAACACAATGATGATTTAGCAGCACAAGCAGCATACCAAGCAAAAATGGAAGCTGCAGCACTTGAGCAAGCAAAGAAGGAACAAGCTGAACGTAAGAAGCAACAACCTAAAGCTCAGCCAAAGAAAGTTGAGCCTGAGAAGGTTGTTCCTGAAACACGTGCTACTGTTAAGTTTACAGCCCCTGTCATCAAAGATGATAAGGATGTAAAGGAAGAAATGCCACCTATGGTCAAGATGAACAAGGAGACTAAGGCTGTTGGTAGCGAAACTAAGGAAGGTACTAACGACCGTACTGAAGTAGCTGCTAGGAGTACTGTTGCAACTCCTGAACAGATTGCACCAAAGATTGAGGCACCTAAGGTAGAAGCTAAGCAAGTAGTAGAAGAAGACATTGCAACTAAGGTCTTCACTGTTGCAGAGCAGATGCCTACTTTCAAGGGCGATGTAAATAGCTGGTTAGCTTCACACATTAATTACCCTCCTGTAGCAGCAGAAAATGGTATCCAAGGTAAGGTAATTGTTAAGTTCGTAGTAGGACGTGATGGTAGTGTTAGTCAGGCACAAGTTTTACGTAGTGTAGACCCAGCACTTGACCGTGAAGCACTCCGCGCAGTTAACAGTATGCCTAAGTGGAACCCAGGTATGAACAATGGTCAGGCAGCCAATGTATGGTTCACCTTACCAGTTACTTTCAGATTGCAATAATTTGAACAAAAACATCTAAAACTTTAGAAGTTTTTACCATAACATTAAAAGGATATATCAGCACATTTGATATATCCTTTTTTTTTGTCTTACTTTAAAGGTATGAGTCTACAAAATAATTTCAAAAGAAAAGAATTTTAAGTAATTAAGTAAATTACACTATCCAAAAGTCATATTTACATGCTTCTTTGCGCTGTAACTATGACTTTTTTTATATCTTTGCATATCTAAAATAAAGGATCAAGTACTATTTAAGGTAAATCGATACTTTAGAAGAAAGACATATTGGAAAGAGTTTAGAATATCTATAAAAGTATGAATTAATTCTAATAAATTTCGAGATATTGAGAATAGATGATAACTTTACAGCAAATTAATAACCAATTTTACAACAAAGCCAATGAGAAGAGCATCATATTATATAGTGTTTAGCACTATTGCTATTGCCGCATTAGTATTGAGCGCATGCGGCAAAAAAAAGGCTGCTGATGGCAGAACAGATACTCCTATTTCAGGTACGATCAAGTTTGCTGCCGATGAAAGTTTTGCTCCTATCATAGAAGAAGAACTTCAAACTTATCAGTATCGCTTCCCTCAAACCCATTTGTTACCTATTTATACCGATGACAATGAAGGAATGAAGCTATTGATAGATCAGAAAGTCAATCTTTTCTTCACTTCACATAAGCTACTACCTAGCGAGGAAGCACTTATTCAAACAAAGGGTCCTATCCCTTCTGTATTCCCTATTGGCTATGATGGTATTGCCTTTATTGTGAATAAAGAAAACCGCGACTCATTGCTAACAGTTACACAGCTAAAACAAATCCTTAGCGGAAAGGTAAGTAAATGGAATGAGGTGAGCAAAGAAAATAACGCTAAAGACATAGCGGTAGTGTTCGACTCTAAGGCATCGGCTACACTCCACTTTGTGGCAGACTCTATCCTTGGTGGACAAAAGAATATGAGTAAGAAAATTGTTGCAGCAAAAAATACCTCTGCTGTTATTGAATACGTTCACAACACCCCTAACGCCATTGGTGTATTAGGCTCAAATTGGCTCTATGATAAGCGAGATACAACCAACACTACTTTTAAAAAAGGCATACGTGTAGTAGCTGTTTCGCAAACTACTGAAGCAGTTCCTTCAAACAGTTGGCAACCTTATCAGGCATACTTACTCAATGGACGCTATCCATTCGTAAGAACAATCTATGCCATTGTAGCCGATCCTCATAAGGCGCTCCCATGGGCTTTTGCCAATTTTATTACAGGACCTGTAGGACAAATGATAGTTTTGAAGGCAGGGCTATTACCTTACCGAGGTAACATTAATATCCGTGAAGTAAAGGTGGATAGTGGAAAATAATAGAGATGATTATTAAACTAACAGAATAGTACAACATCCAAATTAACAACTGAGCGTTATAAACATAAAAGTTTGAAGTTATGAAGAAAATTAAATATGTATTAGTAGGAGCTTTGATGTTGGGAATGTCAACTCCTTCAATGGCACAAGAGGTCGATTACAATTCTGCCTTAAAGTCAATTGTAGCAGCATTTGAAGCTGCGCCTAACGATCCTAAGGCAGGTAAGGATCTAGTAAAAAAATACCAAAAGGCGTTCAAAAAGGACGAGAAAGCCCTTGTAGCACTAGGTAATCTTTACCTATCACAGCGTAATTACGATGCTGCCACAACGATAGCTCAAGACATCGTAACGAATAAAAGGTTTAATGGTAGCCAAGCATACGTGTTGCTAGGTGATATCGCTGCGCTAAAGGACTCTATCGGTAATGCTGGTGATGCTGCCGCACAGTATCAAGCAGCTATCAGCCTCGACGCTCACAATATTTCGGCTTACGAACGCTTTGCAAAGGTATATCGACATGTAAACTCTAAGGTTGCTGTTGAAAAGCTTGAAGAACTTCGCAAGGTAGAACCTAATTATCCTGTAGAGGCAACTGCTGCCGATATTCTAATGGGCGATGGTAAGTATGGCGAGGCTCTCTCATGGTATGACAAGGCTAACCGTGCCAACCTAACAGAAGGCAACTTCTACAACTACGGCTTTGCTGCTTATGTACTGCAAGAATATGCAAAAGCACTTGATATTGTTCAGAGTGGTATTCAGAAGTTTCCAGGTAGCGAGTATATCAGTCGTGTGGGTATGATGGCAGCTACTAGCAAAGAGCTATATACCGATGCTCTAAACTATGCAAATACCCTATTTGCTGGCAAGAGTAAGAAAGTGGCTAACGACTACCTTGTATACGCTAAGGCTTTAGCAGGCAACAAGCAGTTTGATCAAGCTTATCAAGCTATCGACAAGGCTAAGGAATTAGATCCAAATAACATTTCTGCAATAAAGGCACTTGCTGATGTATATGTACTACACGGCAATGAAGATAAAGCACTAGAAGCACAGCAGGAATATCTACAGAAAAATCCGAATGCCAACTCAGCCGATTTCGCTTCACTTGCTAGTACTTACGTTCAAAAAGCTGAAAAGCTAACAGGAGAAGAGAAAAAGGCTATTCTTACAAAGGCTATGAATGTTTACGAGAGCATGATAGAGAAGTTCCCATCTATCTCTGACTGGATTTGGCTAAATCAAGCTAATGTGGCTAATATGCTAAACGATCCTGACAAGGTTGCAGAAATCTATCAAAAGGTTGTTGAGTTTGAAGAGGCTAAACCAAGTCTTAACGCAGACCAAAAGAGCTATCTTGAGAATGTTTACTACGGCTTAGGTTACTACAACTCTAAGAAGGGTAACGAAGAAGTTGCTAAGGAATACTATAATAAGGTATTGAAGGTAAACCCTGACAACGAATATGCAAAGAAAGCTTTAGGCATGTAATATTAATAATAAGTTAAATAATAAAAAGCGAGGGTGTGGCAAAATTGGCACATCCTCGCTTTTATATTCTTACTCATCTTCTGTTCTACGCTCCTCAGCTTATATTGGTAGAACTTGATAAGGTTCAATGTGCCTAGCCGTAGGTTACTCAAACTATACAACTCTATCACTGAATACTGTTGGCTACATACGTCCTATCAATACGAAGTTTACGGCTTTCCAATACAAGCCATAAGCTGACATAGAACATTAAGAAAAATGCACCTTAGAATAGGGTGCATTTTTTTTGTGTATAGATCATTTTGCAAGATGACTAAAATGTGCATTTAGCAGTACTTGTAAAATAACAAAATATAAAGTAAGCATCCAATATTAGCCGACTTTCACACCAACAAATAACCCTTATACGTCTGGCAGCATATAAGGGTTATTTGTTATTTGAAGTTTGAAGGTAGC
>QWCP01000153.1_pt1 | contig 65422 bp, 56 predicted proteins | sample 1972561 | NCBI WGS metagenome assembly QWCP01 (sample SAMN09866705, study PRJNA288562) | Human vaginal metagenome isolate pre4_vaginal, whole genome shotgun... | isolation source: vagina | host: Homo sapiens | place: USA: California
ACTTCGAGAACCACGCCGACGCAATCAACAGCAGAAAAGAAATAGCTGCCTAACCACTAGGTAGCTCCACTACGTGTCCACGATTTGCGGGCAACCCCATTTATCCTTCGGCCGACGCGCGCGTGTGGGAAGTGCTGCTGTGTTGTAGTGCTCCAAGAACTGCTGGTAGGTGTCGTTGACCTTCCGATTCCTATCGGCAGTGCTGATTGCGTTTGATGCCGTCGACGCGTTATCGGGGACAACAACCTGGCAGACCCCACCGAAGTAGTCAAACGCTTGGCGGTGTGCATCAAGCCAGGACTGTTGCCGCTGGTCAACACACGCACAAGCAAACAGCATTCCTGAATACGGCAGCGAAGCGACGAAAATGCTGACTTTCGCACCCGGTGTGCCCGCAGGGTCGTACAGGCGCATCTTGTTCCCTGCCCAGTCCACCTGCATCGTATGCCCTGGTGCATGGGTGATCCGGGCGGTAAGCCCGGCCGCATCGACATGGGAGGCAACCAGCTGGCGGAACCGGTCGTAGCTGTAATGACGCTGGCCCGGCTGGGTGGGGGTGGTGGTGTAGCGAGCCCACAATACTTGCAGTGTCTGCTTCACACGCCCTGTGCGTGCTTTGACGACCGCGTCAAAGTCAATCGGGACGAACTCGCCTTGACCGCTGGTGCGTTTATCAACGAATATCTCGTCTAGCTCGTCATTCGTCAACGCCGCGACCTGCTGGGCAGTAGTCAGGCCAAGGCTTCGCAGCGCTTGGTTCGCTCGGGAAATCGCGCGGTGCGAGCACCCGAGCTGGTCTTCAATCTGGCGGTAAGAACGCTTCCTAATCAGCAGCGTCATCACCGCACGGTAATCCGTCATCAGCGGACTCCTTCCAGTACGCGCCGCACCCGAGTGGTGCGGCTACCGGAAGTATCACCCCGAGCGCCGCGAGCTGCTACCAGATACTCACTGAAGCGCTACCAGATAGTCACGACACTGCTACCAAATAGCCGGTCGCAACACTCAACACCAGACCCCGCAAAATACTAGGCTGGAAGACCCCAGAAGAAGAACTCAACAAACTATTCAAGTGATGCATCCACCACTTGAAACCGCCCGAATTCCAGCCGCTAGTTTTGGCAACTCGGGCAGTTGCAGTTTTCAGTCTTGTGCGTGAGTATCGAGGAAAGCTCTTACGCGAGCATCAATGTCATCGCGCAACGCATCCATTCGCTCCCCTCCCTCTAGACCACGCACGGACGGGTCCTCAATCTCCCAACGCTCAGCCACTCCGTCATAGTCGGCATCACCAACGATGATGACGTGATCCACCGAAGACGCGAGGCCGGCATCAAGCAACGTTGGCGTTCCTGACATGTCGGCGCCGACCTTTGCAAGAGAGGCCTGCGCCTCGGCGTTCACGCCCTGCGCACGATGCTGTTCAGTGGTCTTTACGCCTGCGGAGTGAACTTCCCAATCGGGCGCATGCTTCTTAGCTAAGGCAGCCGCCATCTGAGACTTACCGCGGTTGGTATTGCAAAGGAAAAGTACGGAGGTCATGCCTCCGCACTTTAGTCATATTTCGGTGTGCCTGTAGGGCCAGATCCCTAGTTCTTCTTCACCGCGTAGTACACCGGCAGGGACTTCCAGTTGAACGTCACGTCCTGGACGTTCTCGGACCAGCCGCCGACCACGTTTGGGTAGAACAGCGGGATTGAAGGAAGGTCACGCAGCAGCAGCTCCTGTGCCTGGTTGTAGAGCTTCGCGGCTTCCTCCTCATTTGCGGCGCCGTTGGCCTTCACAATCAGTTCATCGAACTCCGGGTTGGAGTACTTCGAGTCATTGGAAGCCACACCCGTGGTGAAGTTTGGCCCAAGGAAGTTACCCATCGAGGGATAGTCGGCGAACCACGCCGTGCGGTAGGCGCCGTCCATACGCTCGGTGCGGTAGGCATCGCGGAAGGACTTGAAGTCCGGGTAGGGGTTCCCCACGGCTTGAATTCCCAGCGTATTGCTGATGTTGTTAGCCACGGCATCGGCCCAGTCCTTGTTGTCACCATCGGTGTTGTAGTTGATGGGGAACGTGCCTTCAAACGCACCGTACTTCTTATCGGCCTCCGCCCACAGCTTCTTCGCCTCCTCCGGGTTATAGTCCAGGTTTTCCGAGCCGGGCAGGCTGTCGTTGTATCCGTTCAGCACCGGTGACGTGAACTCCCGGGCCGGTGTGCGGGTGCCATGGAAGATGGTCTCCGCGATCTCCTCACGGTTGATAGCCATCGAGATTGCCTTGCGGCGCAGCGTGCCTTCTTCCCCACTAAAGTGCGGGGTATCCATGTGGATGGACATTTCCAGGTAGGTAGCAGCTGGCTTGGTTTCTTGGCGGCCGGCTAGGTCCTGTTCATAGCTGCCGAAGGCAGACGAAGGAATGGCTTCGAGGACATCGAGATTATTCGCCAACAGGTCCATGTACGCAGCGCTGGAATCGGCGTAGAAGGCGAATTCGATGCCGTCGTTCTGCGCTGCGCGGTCGCCCTTATACTCCGGATTCGGCTCGATGATCAGGTTCTGGTTGTGGTTCCATTCCTTGATCTTGTAGGGACCGTTGGACACCGGGGTCTCGCCGAAAGCCTGTGGGTCCTCCAGCGCAGCCACGGGGACCGGGAAGTAGGCGTTGTAGCCTAAGCGGCTCGGAAAGTCGCTCTCCGGTTGGGTGAGTTCGATGGTGAAGGTGCGCTCATCGATGACCTTGAGGCCTTCCATTTCTTTGACGCCTTCCCCGTAGCCCTTGATGGAGGAGAAGAAGCTCTCATTGAGCTGCTCGTTGGCCACCGCGTAGTTCCACGTATCGACGAAGGAATCGGCCGTCACGGCTGAGCCATCAGAGAACTTCAGGTCAGGCTTGAGCGTGACCTTGTAGGTCTTCTCCCCTTCCTTGTCGATGGACTCCGCCATCTCGTTGTGCACATTGCCGTCGGCGTCGTAATACACCAATCCGGAAAACAGCATGTCGACGATGCGTCCGCCGCCGTTCTCATTCGTCATCGCGGGAATGAGCCCCTGCTGCGGTTCGGTACCGAGCACGCGAACATAGTTGGAGCTGCCGGTACTATCGGAGCTATCGCTTCCGCAGGCGGTAAGGGTAAGAGCAAGAGAGGCGGCGCCAACGACGCCGAGGAGCTTGCGCATGAGAGTCCTCCTGAAAGAGTCAAACAACCATTGTGCCGTATCGCACAAAAAGGAATTTAACATGCCGTACTTCACATCATTGCTTAAACGCAAAAAGACCCTCAGGAGAGGACTCAACTGAGCCATCCTGAGGGTCCAGCCCGCGACAGTCCGGGAAGGTCGCTCTCGGGCCCGGCACAACCTGGGCCCTTTTACTACGCCGTCTTTAGTACAACGCACTGGCCAGTTTCGTGCGCGCGGCCAGTACGCGCGGGTCACCGGAATCGAAGAGACCAAAGAGCTCCAAGAGGCGGGTCTTGAGCAGGTCCTTCTCATCCCCAGCGGTGCACTTCATGGCCTCAATGAGGCGCTCGAAGGCGCGGTCGGGGGCACCGGCGACGACTTCGGCATCGGCGGCGTCGAGCTGCTTTGCCACGTCCTCCGGGGCGGCATCGGCGGCGGCGATGGGGTCCTCGCTACGGTTAGCCGGATCCAAGCGCTTGAGCAGCACAGTGGTGTCACGCGCCTGCTTAATCTCCGCATTATCCGGCTCGGCGGCCAGAATCTCCTCGTAGGTAGCGATGGCAGCGTCGAAATCGCCACGGTTGAGCGCGTCCTCAGCCAGGCCCAGGCGAGGATCTGCTGCTTCTTCCTCTGGGCTCTCCCCCGCCACATCTTGGTCAGGCAAACCTTTGAGCTGGGGGCCGAGCTTGTCGACGATCGCCGCTACCCACTGCTCCAGGTTCTCGCGCGGCTGCCCGCCCTCGAAGTTGGTGACGGGCTGGCCGGCTGCGATGGCAACGGTGGTCGGCAGATTCTGCACGCCGAAGACCTGCGCCACCTGGGGCACGACATCAGCGTTGATATAGCCCACGATGAACTTGAGCCCACCGGCAGCCGCCATCTCCTCGAAGTCCTTCTTGAGCTGCTCGGAGGCCGGGGAGCGAGGCGAGCCGATCAGAGCGATAACCGGCACCTCCGCGGAACGGCGCACCAAGTCATTCTCAAAGTTCTGCTCGGTGACCTCGAAGAAAGGGGCAATTCCTCCGCCGGAGTTAGCAGCTCCGGCATTTGCGGATTGAGCTTGCGCCCGCGCCTCCGCCTGCTGCTTGATGGCGCCGAGGTCGAGGGCTCCTCCTACGTACGGTCCGGTCACTTATTCTCCTCCAGGTAACGATTAACGGAATCTACTTTTTGGGTTATCTGCCCGGTCACCCCTTCGCGGATATCGGCTTTAATCACCAGGCTGGTGCGGGGTGAGACCGCGCGGACGGCATCGGTGGCTTCCTTGATAACCGCGAAGACCTCATCCCACTCGCCTTCGACAAGGGTAAACATGGCATTGGTCTCATTGGGTAAGCCGGAAGCACGGACCACACGCACGGCTTCGGCGACGGCCTCGGACATCTCAGCGCGTTCATCGCCCACGACGGAGGGGGCTACGGAAAAGGCAACAATCATGCCCACTATCCTACCGCCGCTCCCAGCAGTGCCGGTGCCAGTGTCGGCGATCATCTGCGCGCCCACCGGTATCCCGCGGCCACGCAACAATGTGCGCTACCCCAGGAGGGATGTTTTGGTTGCATCCCGGGCACACGTAGTACTTCTGGGCGGCGGCACTACCGACGTGCCGCATGAGGAATGGCTCCCCATTGGTCCAGCGCGGACCGGGTACCGTCTGGGAGCCGAGGAACGAGCTTCCATCGCGCGGTAGGGAGCGCGGCTCCTCACGAATTCTGCGGTTGCGGCGTGGCACTAGAACAACCGCAGCTCGTTGGACTCGATGCCGCGCAGCTCTTGGTAGTCCAGGACGACGCAACGGATACCGCGGTCTTCCGCCAAGGTCCGCGCTTGGGGCTTGATTTCCTGCGCTGCGAACACACCGTGGACCGGTGCTAGCAAGTCATCGCGGTTGAGCAACTCAAGGTAGCGCGTGAGCTGCTCAACGCCATCAATTCCGCCGCGGCGCTTGACCTCGACCGCTACGAATTCATTCTTGGAGTTCTTGGCCATGATGTCTACCGGACCAATCGCGGTGGGATACTCACGGCGCACCAGCGAGTACTTCTCGCCCAACGTTTCGATGTGTTCCGCCAACAGCTCCTGCAAGTGGGCTTCCACGCCATCCTTGACCAAGCCGGGGTCTTCTCCCAGATCCATGTCAATCTCCTGGTGGATCTGGGCGATGGTGATGCGCAGCTGCTCACCTTTCGGGTTTTCTACCAGCCACAGCTTCTCTCCTGTGTCCTCGCCGTCGATATCCTCAATCGCCGACTCCTCAAAGGTGCACGGCGGAGTCATCCAGTTCAGCGGCTTATAGGCACGGTCATCCGCATGGATGGACACCGAACCATCGGCTTTGATGAGGATGAGACGGTCCGCCATGGGAAGGTGGGCGTCAAGGCGGCCTACGTAATCTACGGAGCATTGGGCGATGACAACACGCATGCCCTCTACCCTATCGTTGGGCGCTACTTCTTTGGTAAGCGGGTAGCGCGCTGGCGCATCTGGCGATAATCCAACTTCTCTTGGCGCTTCGACGGCGCCGATTCCACCCACGCATTCAAGGCCATGATTCCGTGCGCATCAGAGGCAATCTCATAGTCCCGCCCATCGGTGCTAATACGGATGATCTGGTGACCAGAGGGCATAAAAGAAGCCTCGTCATCATCCATTGGGCGGGTGCTGCCCAGTTCGATGTCGAGGCGATTAAAGCGTTTGTTGGCGCGCGGCAATACGGAGCGAAGCTTGAAGTACTCCATGTACTCGCCGTCATAACGCACGAGGCCGTGGCGCCACGTATGGGAGTCCTTCGAAGGAAGCCGGCGCAGAAGGATGCTCGTTCCCTGGGAACGCACCGTAAAAAACCGTACTGCGGCCAGAATGACGACAACCAGAAGAATCAGTGCGCACAGACCTAAAAGAATAGATAGCCCTTGGAGCACCTGAGAGTTCATGGGTTGATTTCCTTCACCGCGAGTAAGAAACGTTGCGTTGATTCTACCGCTCGCGGCTGAAACAATGCTAGTCCTTGCTTGACCTTTGGCGCAGATCACGAAGGAACCCCACCCCCTCTTAGCGAGGGTGTGGGGTTCCTAGGTGAGAGTGGGAAGGGCGGTCATTGCTGCCCGTCGTTTCCCTCTCCGCTCATCCGTTAGCTGTTGAAGCGGCGGGCGGCGCGCAATGCGGCATCGCCACGGGACCTCGTCAGCTCGCGCTCAGACTTCAGGTCTTCCTGTGCCTGTGCTTCATCGACCTCCGAGGCCCAGATGGCCCAATCGGCGAGGACGGTGATCTTGTTCTCGGACACGGAGAGGAAGCCACCCTGGACAGCGGCGACGCGACGCTCGCCGTCCGCCGGGTGGATGGTCACTACACCATTGTCGATCAACTGACCGACCATGGGCTCATGGCCAGGAAGCACGCCGATCTCACCCTCGGTGGTTTCAGCCGTCACCATGGTGGCCTTTCCGGTCCACAGCAGGCGCTCGACGGAAACCAATTCGGCGGTGATGTCAGCCATGTGCCTCTCCCTACTTCTTCTCGGTCAGCTTCTTGTACGCAGCCTCGACGTCGTCCAAGCCACCCAGGCCGTTGAAGGCCTGCTCCGGGTAGTGGTCGAATTCGCCGTTGCAGATGCGCTCGAAAGCATCGATGGTATCGGCCAGCGGCACGTAGGAGCCCGGCAGGCCGGTGAACTTCTCTGCGACGAAGAAGTTCTGGCCCAGGAAGCGCTCGATACGGCGAGCACGCTGAACGGTGATCTTGTCTTCCTCAGACAGCTCGTCCATACCAAGGATGGCGATGATGTCCTGGAGCTCCTTGTTCTTCTGCAGAATACCGATGACACGCTGTGCCACCTCGTAGTGGCGCTCGCCCACGATGGACGGCTCCAGAATACGAGAGGTAGAGGTCAGCGGGTTCACTGCCGGGTAAATACCCTTCGAAGCAATACCACGGTCCAACTCGGTGGTGGCATCGAGGTGGGCGAAGGTGGTCGCCGGAGCCGGGTCGGTGTAGTCATCGGCCGGCACGTACACGGCCTGCAGGGAGGTAATGGACTTACCCTTGGTGGAGGTAATGCGCTCCTGCAGCACACCCATCTCATCAGCCAGAGTCGGCTGGTAACCCACGGCGGAAGGCATACGGCCCAGCAGGGTCGACACCTCAGAACCGGCCTGGGTGAAACGGAAGATGTTGTCGATGAACAGCAGCACGTCCTGGTTCTGAACATCGCGGAAGTACTCCGCCATGGTCAGGCCGGACAGAGCCACGCGCATACGGACTCCTGGCGGCTCATCCATCTGGCCGAAGACAAGTGCGGTGTCTTGAAGAACGCCCATCTCCTCCATCTCGAGGAAGAGGTCGGTGCCCTCACGGGTGCGCTCGCCGACGCCGGCGAAGACGGAGGTACCGGAGAACTCGCGTGCGATACGAGTAATCATCTCCTGGATAAGAACGGTCTTACCCACACCTGCACCACCGAAGAGGCCGATCTTGCCGCCCTTCACGTACGGGGTCAGCAGGTCGATGACCTTAATACCGGTCTCCAGGATCTCGGTCTTACCCTCCAGCTGGTCGAATGCCGGCGGCTCGCGGTGGATACCCCACTGCTCGCCATCGCGGCCCAGACCCGGCTGGTCAAGGCAGTCACCGAGGGCGTTGAAGACGTGGCCCTTGACCACATCGCCCACCGGGACGGAAATCGGCTTGCCGGTGTCGGTCACGGCTGCACCGCGGACGAGGCCGTCGGTCGGAGCCATGGACACGGCACGGACGAGGTTGTCACCGAGGTGCTGAGCGACCTCAAGGGTGACGGTCTTTGCAACAGCCTCGAGGGAAACCTCGACGGTCAGTGCGTTGTACAGTGCCGGCAGCCCGCCACGCGGAAACTCCACGTCGACGACCGGACCGATGACACGCACCACACGGCCGGCGGTAGCCGACGACTGTGTGTTCTGCTCTTGCAGAGCTGTAGTCATAATCTAGTCACTTTCTGCGCTTTCGGCGAGCGCCCCAGCGCCACCGACGATCTCTGTGATTTCTTGGGTAATCTGCGCCTGACGGGCCTGGTTGGCCACGCGCGAGAGGTCCTTGACCAGCTCGGTTGCGTTGTCAGTTGCAGACTTCATTGCGGTACGGCGTGCGGCGGACTCGGAGGCCGAGGACTCCAAGAACATCGCAAACAGGAGGCGGGACACGTACTGCGGAAGCAGTGCGTCCATGAGGGTGTCCGCATCCGGCTCGAAGTCGTAATCAGGAGTGATCTGATTGTTCGGCTCGGCGTCGGAAAGCGCGGACTCACCCATGTTGTAGTCCTCTTCCTCAATAACCGGTACCACCGGCAGCAGCTGCTGCACACGCGCGGTCTGGGTCAGCATGGACTCGAACTCGGTGTACACAACGTGGACCTGGTCGAAACCGCGAACGGTCTCGCCCTCCACGTGAATACCCTCGCGGGTCTTGGCCTGGCCATTCGAACCGGCAACGAAGCCGTCGATGATGTGGCGGCGCACGTCGTGCGTCTTCTCCCAGGTCGGATCCTGCGAGAATCCAGTCCAGCTGCCTGCGACCTCGGCCTCACGGAACTTGTAGAAGCCAACGCCCTTGTTGCCGGTCACGTAGCGGACGGTCTCGAAACCCTCACTCTTGAGCAGGGCTTCCAGCTCGGCCGCCTTCTTGAAGATGTTGTTGTTGTAGCCACCGCACATACCGCGGTCCGAAGAGACCACGAGAATGGCGGCCACCTTTGCATCTTCGCGTTCCCGGAGCATCGGGTGATCCAGGGACGTGTGCGCCGCCAGCTTGTTGAGCACGTTGGACAGTTCACGTGCATAAGGCTGCGACGCCTCTACCCTGGCCTGAGCCTTGGTAATGCGCGAGGTAGCAATGAGCTCCTGTGCCTTGGTGATCTTCTTGGTGGAATTGACGGACCGGATACGGTCACGCAGTTCACGAAGATTAGCCATGGTGTTCGCTCCTCCCTTCTTTATCTAGACGGTTAATTCTTAGAGCGTGCGAAACTCTATTTGGCCGTCTTGCGGGAGACGTTGAGCTCGGTCTTATTCACGTCATCCGCGGCGAGCGGGTCAACCGGTGCCTCGGTGCCGAGGTTGTTGCCCTCGGTCGTGCGGAAGGACGGAATGAAGTCCTTAGCAGCTGCAACAAGTGCATCCTTGGACTCGTCGGTCAGAGCGGTACCGCCCTGGATCTGCTCGAACACCTGCGGGGTTGCAGAGTTGAGGTGATCGTGCAGCTCCTTCTCGAAGCGGCGTACGTCCTCGACGGGAACGACGTCGAAGATGCCCTGGTCTGCGAGGAAGATGGACACCATCTGGTACTCGACAGGCTGCGGGGAGGACTCGGACTGCTTGAGCAGCTCGACGAGGCGCTCACCGCGCTCCAGCTGAGCCTTGGAGGCCGGATCCAGGTCGGATGCAAAGGCCGCGAAGGCCTGCAGATCGCGGTAGGCAGCCAGCTCAAGACGCAGGTTACCGGCGACCTTCTTCATACCCTTGGTCTGTGCGGCACCACCAACACGGGAGACCGACACACCGACGTTAATTGCCGGACGGACGCCCTGGTTGAACAGGTCGGACTCCAGGAAGACCTGGCCGTCGGTAATAGAAATAACGTTGGTCGGAATGAAGGCGGAGACGTCGTTCGCCTTGGTCTCGATGATCGGCAGTGCGGTCATGGAACCTGCACCCATGTCGTCGGAGAGCTTCGCAGCGCGCTCCAACAGACGGGAGTGAAGGTAGAAGACGTCGCCCGGGTAAGCCTCGCGGCCCGGCGGACGGCGCAGAAGAAGGGAAATCGCACGGTAGGCCTCAGCCTGCTTGGTCAGATCATCGTAAATGATCAGGACGTGGTTGCCCTGGTACATCCAGTGCTGACCCAGAGCTGCACCGGAGAACGGTGCCAGCCACTTGAAGCCGGCGGCGTCGGATGCCGGAGCCGCCACGATGGTGGTGTACTCCAGTGCGCCGTGCTGCTCCAGGGTGTGGCGCACACCAGCAATGGTGGAGCCCTTCTGGCCAATGGCGACGTAGATGCAGCGAACCTGCTTGTTCTTGTCGCCAGATTCCCAGTTAGCCTTCTGGTTCAGAATGGTGTCGATACAGACAGCGGTCTTACCCGTCTTACGGTCACCAATGATCAACTGACGCTGACCGCGACCAATCGGGGTCATAGCGTCAATAGCCTTGATGCCGGTCTGCATCGGCTCTTCCACCGGCTGACGCTGCAGCACGGACGGTGCCTGCAGCTCGAGGACGCGGTCCTCTTCAGCGGTGATCGGGCCCATGCCGTCGATCGGCTGGCCCAGGGGGTTAATTACGCGGCCGAGGAATTCCTCGCCCACAGGGATGGAGAGAACCTCGCCGGTCCTCTTGACCTCGTCGCCTTCTTTAAGCGACTCGAAGTTGCCCAAGACCACGACACCGATGGAGTTGGTGTCAAGGTTCTGTGCGACGCCAATCACGCCGCCGGGGAACTCGAGCAGCTCATTCGCCATGACGGACGGCAGGCCCGAAACCTGCGCAATACCGTCAGCTGCCGAAATGACCACGCCGACCTCCTCACGGGAGGCCTCCGCGGAGTAGCTCGAGGTGTAGTTCGCAATCGCGCTACGGATCTCGTCGGAGGAGATCGTCAGCTCCGCCATGTTCTTCCTGCTCTCGGTAGTATCTTCCAGCAATTACTTAATCGTTTCTGTCGTTTCGGCTTATGCCATCTGCGCACGAAGGCGAGCAATCTTGCCTGCCGTCGAGCCATCGATGACTTCGTCGCCGACGCGGATGGTCATACCACCGAGGAGGCTGGTGTCAACCTCAGAGTGGATGGACATCGCACGACCATAAATTTTGCCCAGCTTTTCAGCGAGTGCTGCCCGCTGGCTATCGTTCAGCTCACCCGCGGTGGTCACTCGCGCGATGGTACGGCCCTGCAGCTTGGCTGCGGTGTCCGCCAAACCGGCGAGATCATCAATCGGGTTCTGCTCCGGGCGGCCAATGGCCTGCAGCGCGAGCGCCTCAGTAACCATCGTGACCTTGCCGTAGAGCACGCTTGCCAGCAGCCCGACCTTGCGATCGGACGTAGCAGTACGGTCTGAAAGCAGCTGGGTCAGTTCGCCTTCGCGGTCAAGCACGCGCGACAGGGAGAAGAGCTCGTCTTCCACCTGGCCCAGCTTGCCCTCAAACTCAGCGCCACGCAGCAGTGCGCGGCGGCCGAGGATGATGAGGCCACGGGCGATATCACGCGGCGTCGACCACTGTGCGGCGGCGGCCTCCTGCAGCACCTGAAGTGCTACCGGGGTGACCTTTCCGCCGAAAAGGGTCTGGGCCAGGGACTTGCGCTCCTCGGAGGTAGCGGCGTCGTCGGTCAGCGCGACACGCAGTTCGCGGTCGCCGTCGAGGACGCGGACTACCTCGAAGAGGTCCTGGCCTGCCTGGGTAGCAGTCGCAACCGAGCAGTCGCCGGAGAGGAACTCATCCAGCTTGGACTCAACGGTAGCGAGTGCTTCGCGGCTAGCTGCCTTCATCGTTGCCTACTTTCCGGCCGGTGCCACAGTGTCGAGCTCGGACAGGAAGTTATCAATCGTGGAGGACTGCTTGGTGGCGTCCGAAAGTTCGCCGCCGAGCAGCTTCTCTGCCAGGTTGATGGAGTTCTGTCCGATGTCGGAACGCAGCTCAGACACGACCTGTGCACGAGAAGCTTCAAGCTGCTTCTCGCCGGCGGTCAGGATGCGACGAGACTCTTCCTCTGCAGCTTCCTTAGCCTCTGCCTCGATCAGCTTGCCGCGCTCGCGCGCCTGCTCGCGGATCTCCGCAGCCTCTGCTCGAGCGTCAGCGAGCTGAGCATTGTACTTTTCCAGAGCGGCCTTTGCTTCGGCCTGCTGAGCCTCCGCACGCTTAAGGCCACCTTCGATCCGGTCTTCACGCTCCTGCAGCATCTTGTTGTATGCCGGAAGAACAAGCTTCCAGAACACAATCAGGATGATGGCGAACGGAATGATCGACCAGACCAAGTCGTACATCTTGGGCAGAAGGATGGAGTTGCCGCTCTCCAGCGGCAGATGCTCACTTCCCTCTGCTGCAAGGTAGTAAATGACGTTGTTCATGGGGCTCCGTTCTTAAAGTTCGATTTACTTTGTGTAAAGCGCTCTTTAGAACAGGAAGCCTGCAACGAGGCCGATAAGTGCCAGGGCCTCAACGAAGGCGATACCCAGGAACATGGTGGTACGCAGCTGGCCAGCCATCTCCGGCTGGCGAGCCATGCCCTCGACGGTCTTGCCGACGAGGATACCGATGCCCAGACCCGGGCCGATGGTTGCGATGCCGTAGCCGATAGCGCCGAGGCCCTTGAGGGTGGACTCGTCAGCAGCCTGAGCAAGAATGATTTCGTTCATGATGAAAGTCGTTCCCTTTCAATGTTTTCCCGCGAATTGTTCCGCGGGGGAAGTGGTGATTTCTGGGGTATTTAGTTAACCGCGAGGTTCGCGTTGTTGTTAGTGCGAATCTGCATGCAGCGACAGTTCGATGTATACCGCCGTCAGCAGGGCGAAAATGTATGCCTGCAGGAAGATGACGATAATTTCGTACAGCGTGAACAGAACCGCTGCGACCAGAGTGAGGCCACTCAGTGCGGTCCAACCGTTGAACTGGAAGAAGAAGAAGTTCGTTGCCGAGTACAACAGGACCAAAATGAGGTGGCCAGCCAGGAAGTTCGCCATAAGACGAAGAGCCAGTGTAACTGGACGCATGACAAACGTAGAGAAAGCCTCAATCGGCACAACAAGCACGTGCAGCAACGGCGGAAGGTTAGGAATAACCACCGAGGACTTGACGAACTTGCCGAAGCCAAAGCGCTTTGCGCCGGCGTAAATCATGGCGATGTACGCAACGACTGCCAGCACGATTGGCATACCAATACGAGCATTCGGAGAGATGTTTAGGGCTGGAACAATAGTTGCTACGTTCCAGAACAAAACACCGAAGAAGATCGTGGCCAGGATCGGAAGGAAACGACGTCCTTCCTTACGGCCCAAAATGTCTTCTGCGATGTGAATTCGTACGAAGTCAATCGCATGCTCCGCTACGTTCTGCAATCCTTTAGGAACCAGCTTCGGGTTCCTGAAGGCGACAACAAAAAGGAGCACCAAGATAGCCGCCATAAACAGGCGGACCAGCATGATGCGATCCAAAGCGAACCAACCGTTGGCGAAATCGGCGAAAAGAAGATCGACGACTCCACCATCTTCGGTTACGTGCCCCGGGAAAAATTCTGGATCCAGTTCGGGTGCGTGAAACTCACCCTTCATGGCCAATGTCGTAACGCTCAGCGTTCTCTCCCGTGTTCGGGCCACACAGCTTGTCGAAGGCTATGTGGTGCGATGGACGTCTCAAGCTCTTTGCCCTGCTCACGGACTCCGTCGCACATCAGCGTAAACAGGGCAAGGATAAACCGTACTTTTTCGGGATAGCATGACGCTAACCCGCGGTAACCCGAAGAGAATGCTATCAGTTCGCCCTCAAGTTTTCGCACGTGGGGGCAGCGTTGTGAACCTAAAGGCACAGCCCAGCGCCGTGCGGCCGCATAAAACGCCCACATTCTGCCAAAACCCTACTAAGTGTATTTGGTCACACACCCGCGTTTTCCCACCTTGGCGGGGGTAATGAGCGCCCGAAGCGGCGTCATTTCGCTACACAAAAAGCCACCCTCCCGGGGTCACCGGGAGCAGTGGCTCACTGAAAAAGGTCGAGAAAGGCTAAGACACGTAGGTCACGTTGGAGGTGACCACACCCCATACCTCAGTTCCCAACGTCACCGCCAGCGCCAGTAGGACGGTGACGAAGAGGGCCATCGTGTCGTAGAACTCTAGGTCCTTGATCAGCAACAACACCATGATGAGGATGACAACCTTAAGCAACCAGCCACCTAGGACCACAGCCATCGTCGTCGAGGGTGTCGTGCGTGCGGTAATAAGCACCGAGGCCGCGGTAAAGAGCACGAAGCCGCCGCCGATGGCCGCGCCAACGAGTACTCCCCAAATTCCGGGCACTCCGCGAACGCCACCCCAGATGGATAGGGACGCGATGGTTACGACGATAAGGCCGATGACCCCGAGGCGCAGAGCGCGCTTCAGGGGGCGACGATGATCGTCGTAGGGCGAAAGCTCTTCGGAGGTCGTTGAATCAGTCACAGCCCCATACCCTACCTCAGGAAGGATCAGTTTCCAGCACCACACTGGTAGCCCGCGGCCGACGCCCAATCTTGCCCTGGCGCAGCGGAATCAGGGTCACGCCGAAGGCCACGCCAAGCGCAAGAACCGCCAAAGCCACGGCCGCAGGGGCCGGAACGATAGAAAAGGAGACCGCCCCAAACGCCACCACGGAGACCCACAAATAAAGCACCAGTACTGTGCGTCGGTGCGTGTGCCCCAAGGAGAGCAGCCGGTGGTGAATGTGCGCCTTATCCGCCGCGAAAGGCGAGCGCCCCTGCGATACGCGGCGAATGACGGCCCAGACAAGGTCCAGGACTGGAATAAAGACCGCGGCGACCACGACGATGACGGGTGACATCAACGCCACAATATCCACGGTGCCGTACAAAGACATGTTGATCTTGCCGGAGGCGGAAGTCGACGCAGCCGCAAGGAGCAAACCAATCAGCATCGCACCGCTATCCCCCATGAAGATGCGGGAGGGCTCAAAGTTGTGAGGGAGGAACCCGGCACACACGCCAACAAGAGCGGCAGCGATAATCGCCGGCGGATACGCGGACACCGCACCGCCCTGGTCGTGCAGCACTGTCAGCGAGAAAACCAAGATGGCGCCGCCGGCGATCATGCCCAGCCCGGCCGCCAAACCGTCGAGCCCGTCGACGAAGTTGATGGCATTGATAAGCAGGACCGTAAAGAACGTAGTCAAGAGTGTCCCCTGGACCTGGTCCAAGATGACCGTAGTTCCATCACCAAAAGGCAGGAAGAGAAGCGTCCACGTCAGCCCCAATCCGCTCATGATGGCCGCGGCCACGAGCTGACCGATGAGCTTGACCAGAGCGCTCAGCTCCACCAAGTCATCCACCACGCCCACGAGGACGATGGCTGCGGCTGACCACAGCACAGCATTCATCTCAGGCGTGACGGGCATAAAGCCGCGAGTCAAGGCTGGAAGCTGGCCTGCGAGATAGACGGCGGCCGCAAAACCCGTGAACATCGCCACCCCGCCGAGCTGCGGTGTTGGCTGGGAGTGACTATCGCGCAGGCGAATCTCCGCCACCTGTCCGCTGCGCACTAAGAAGGTACGCACCAGTCCGGTGGTGAGGTAGGTAAACGCCGCCGCGACAAAGATCACCAACGCTAGCTCGCGCAGCGGCACTCCGGTTCCAGCCACTGATGTCTCCTTAAGAGGATTGGGCGCTCGGGCGGGTGCGCAAGGACTCTGCGGATACTCCGATGACCTCTCCGATCTGCTCAGCGCTCAATGCGCCTTCGCGCAAAAGATAAGGGCGGAAGCCAGACAGATCGATAATGGTGGATGGCTTTCCTACCTCTGCTTCTCCCCCGTCGAGGTAGACGGTGACGGCCTTACCCAGCTGCTGCTTGGCGGCAATCGCCGTGGTGGGTGGGGTTTGGCCAGAGATATTCGCGGAGGACACCGCCATGGGGCCGACCTCACGCAAAAGCTCGATGGCGATGGGGTGCAGCGGCATGCGCAGCATCACCGTGCCGCGGGTATCGCCCAAGTTCCAGGGAAGCGACGGCGCCTGCGGGACGACGATGGATAGTCCGCCCGGCCAGAAGGCCTCGATCAGCGTTTGGGCGGTATCATCCAACGACGCGACGAGGCCTTTGACGGTATCCCAGGAGCCCACGAGCACCGGTACCGGCATGTCTGGGCCGCGGTGCTTGGTGGCCAGCAGGCTAGCCACGGCGTCGTTATCAAAGGCATCGCAGCCCAGCCCGTAGAGCGTATCGGTGGGCATGACCACGAGCCGCCCCGACTTGGCTGCCTTGACAGCAAAAGCCATTCCTTCTTCGCGCTCGGCGGCGTCCGCACAGTTATAAATCTGTCCCTGCATTGGTCTCTCCTTTAATCCCGTTCCTGTCGGCTTGTCGACCAATCTTCGACCAATCTACTGTACTCCCCGCTGTGCCGTGACAAAGCGGGCGGTGCCAGTGAGATCCTTGAGTACCTCGATGCGGCTAAATCCTCCATGCGCGCGCAGGGCTTCCTGCACCTGCTGCGAGGTGTCGTCGTCGTGCTCGATGCCCACGCGGCCACCGGGGCGCAGCAGCGCAGCGATGGTCGGGATCATCGCGGTGATGGTTTCCATGCCATCTACTCCCCCGAACACTGCCTCGTGCGGGTCCTGATAAACCTCCGGTTCCAGGTCCGGGGTTTCCGGCACATATGGCGGATTCGTCAGCACGAGGTCGACGCTGCCGTGCAGCTCCGGCAAGAGGTCCGCCTCGGTGACATCCCCTTGGACCACGTGTACGGTTCCCGCCCCGCCGTGCACTGCGGTCGCGGCGTTGCGGCGGGTGTAGGCCAGGGAGGCGTCGGCAAGCTCCACCGCCCACACCTCGGCCTGTGGCACGTAGTGCGCAACGTAGAGCGCGAGCGCTCCGGACCCAGCGCACAAGTCCACGACGCGGGGAGGCTGCGAGTTAAATTCCTTTGTCCCCAACGAGTTAAGTTTCCTAAGAAACTTAACTCCCCAGTCGGCGAGCACCTCCGTTTCCGGGCGTGGAATGAACACGCCCGGTCCGACCTCGAGTTCGAGAGGACCAAACCACGCGACGCCCAGGATGTGCTGGAGTGGTTCGCGCGCTTCACGACGCCCCACCAACGCCCCATAGGCCACGTCAAAACCGGGGATCGGTTGCTCGTCGAGGGGGATGTCCATGTGCCCGCAGTGGATGAGATGGGCGGCCAACAGGCGCGCGTCCCATTCGGGTGAAGGCACCCCGGCAGCGCGAAGGCGCTCCGTGGCATCACGAAGCGCCTCCCTATAGGTGTGAAAAGTCACCGCTAATAACCGTGCCTTAGCCTTCTATCCCTCGGCCTCGAGGCGCTCGGCGCGCTCCTGGGCCTGCAGGGCCTCGATGAGGTCGTGCATGTCGCCGTTGAGAACGGAGTCAAGGTTATTGGCCTTGTAGCCGATGCGGTGATCGGTAATGCGGTTCTCCGGCCAGTTATAGGTGCGGATGCGCTCAGAGCGGTCCATGGTGCGCACCTGGGATGCACGCTGCTCGCCGGCCTCGGCCTCGCGTGCCTCGCGCTCCATTTGATCCAGGCGGGCTTGCAGCACCTGCAGGGCGCGCGCCTTGTTCTGGATCTGGGAGCGCTCCTTCTGACAGGTCACCACCAGGCCCGTGGGCAGGTGGGTAATGCGCACGGCGGAGTCGGTGGTGTTCACGCCCTGGCCGCCCTTACCGGAGGAACGGTAGACGTCAACGCGGATGTCCTTGTCATCGATGTTGACTGCTTCGACTTCTTCCGGCTCCGGGTAGACCAGCACACCGGCTGCGGAGGTCTGGATGCGGCCCTGGGACTCGGTCACCGGAACGCGCTGCACGCGGTGGACGCCGCCCTCAAACTTGAACACGCTCCACGCGCCATCACGGGACGGGGTCTTGGATTTGAAGGAGATGGACATGTCTTTGACGCCACCGAGGTCGGACTCGTTGAGGCCCAGGACCTCCCACTGGAAGCCGGCCTTGTCGGCGAAGCGCTCGTACATGCGGGCTAGGTCGCCAGCGAAAAGTGCTGCCTCTTCGCCGCCGGCACCGGCCTTGATCTCCATGATGATGTCCTCAGAGTCCTGCTCATCGCGCGGAGCAAGCAGATCCGCGAGCTTCTCCTCCAGTTCCACGACGAGCGGTTCGAGGCGCTCAACCTCGGGCTGGAACTCGTGGTCCTCATAGGCCATCTCTTTGGCGTCGGCCAGGTCTTGGCGGGCCTGGACAAGTTCATCGTTGACAGCAACGATGGGGCGCAGTTCAGCGTAGCGCTTGGACAGCTTGCGGAACTGCTTCTGATCTCCGGCTACGTCCGGGTCAGCCATCTGCATCTCGATGCCCTGGTACTCGGAGACGATGTCATCAACGAGGGAAACCTGGTTCGACATTATTTGTAGTCCTCCTCATCCATATCTGCCGCCATGGGCGCAGACGAGGCCACCTGCATGAGGAATTCGCCGTTGGAGCGGGTCTTCTTGAGCTGCTTGATGAGCAGGTCAATGGCGGCAAAGGAGTCCAAGCCGGAGAGGATGCGCCGCAGTTTGGTCATGATGCGTGCTTCCTCCGGAACGAGCAGGAGCTCGTCCTTGCGGGTGCCGGACGGGTTGACGTCCACGGCCGGGAAGATGCGGCGCTCGGAGATGGCGCGGTCGAGCTTGAGCTCGGCGTTGCCGGTGCCCTTGAATTCCTCGAAGATGACCGTGTCACCGGTGGAGCCGGTTTCCACCATCGCGGTAGCGATGATGGTCAGCGAACCACCATTTTCGATGTTGCGGGCAGCACCCAAGAAGCGCTTCGGCGGGTACAGGGCGTTGGAGTCCACACCACCGGACAGGATGCGGCCGGAGGCCGGGGAGGAGTTGTTGTAGGCGCGGCCCAGGCGGGTAATGGAATCGAGGAGGACGACGACGTCCTTGCCCTGCTCCACCAGGCGCTTGGCGCGCTCGATGGCCAGCTCCGCCACGGAGGTGTGCTCTGACGGCGGGCGGTCAAAGGTGGAGGCAATGACCTCACCGTTGACGCTGCGCTGCATGTCCGTGACCTCTTCGGGGCGCTCGTCCACGAGGACCACCATGAGGTAGCACTCCGGGTTGTTCGTGGCGATGGCGTTGGCGATGTTCTGCAGGATCGTCGTCTTACCGGCCTTCGGCGGGGAGACGATGAGCGCGCGCTGGCCCTTACCAATCGGCATGATGAGGTCGATGACGCGGGTGGTGAGGATCTTCGGGTCCGTCTCCAAGCGCAGGCGCTGGTTCGGGTAAAGCGGGGTGAGCTTGGAGAAGTCCGGGCGGTCCTTCGCAGTCGACGGATCCAGTCCGTTGACGGTGTCGACCTCCACCAGCTGGTTGTACTTGCGGCGGTTGCGGCCGTTGCCGTGGGTGTGGGTCGGGCCAGAAACCTTGACCTTGCCGGTCAGCGCGTCGCCGGAGCGCAGCCCCAGGCGGCGCACAAGGTTGTTGTTAACAAAAACATCGGAGCTGGCCGCGCGGTAGCCGGTGGTGCGCAGGAAGGCCACGTTGTTGTCCACGACCTCCAGGATGCCGCCGACTACCTGTACTTCATCGCCCTCGCGGATCTGCAGATCGTTGCCACCATTGCCGCCACCATCGCGGTCACGCCCGCGGCGGTTACGGCGGTTGCGGCGGTTGCGGCGGCCGCCACCATTGTTGTCATCGTCGTTGCGGTGGTTGTCGCGGCGGTTATTGTTGTGGCCGCCACCGTTGCCGCCATTGCCGCGATCGCCGTTATCGGAGTTGTTTCCACCGCGGGACTGGTTGTCCTCGGATTTGCCGTTATTGTCCTCGGCACCGTTGTTGTTCCCATTGCCGTTACCCTTGGCCTCTTCGCGGGCCTCGCGCTCCTGGCGGCGGGCGCGGTTGCGGCGGGCGCGGCGAGCCTGGGAGCGGGACTCGTAACGGTGCTCGTCGTTACCGTCGTTGTGCTCGGACTTATCAGCCTTGTCAGATTTGGCAGCTTCATCATTCTGCTGCTTCGGCTGGTCCTGCTTGCGCTTCTTATCCTGCTCCGGCTGCTCGGACTCCTGGTCAGCGGCGCCGGCAGGGCGAGAAGCCTTGCGGGTAGCGCGGCGCGGCTGTTCGTCCTTCTTGGGCTCCGCTTGGGCTGCGGCCTTCGCGCCGCGCGCTGGCACCTGGCCGGTGGTCAGTGCGGTGATGAGATCCCCCTTGCGCAGTCCGGAGACGCCGCGAAGTCCACGCTCCGCAGCCAGCTTGCGCAATTCCGGCAGCTTCAGGGACGCGAGATCCTGTGCTGCGGTCTTGTCCGTATCGCTCACGGATATCCTTTCGTCGCTTCACCAACGCGCGCCGTCTGTTCAGCCGCACCCGCACTGTGCGTGGTGCCGCTCCACGTGGGCGTTGGAAGCCAGTGTGTAATTGAGATGGTCCGCCGCCACCAGCGAGTTCACGCAACCGCGATCCCCGTGGGCGGTGGTTTTCTTTGGCTCTCCCCCCTCTCCGGCCCTGCGGAGCAGAACGTGAAGAACTCCTTGCAGAACTCCGAAAAGAACTCAAGGAAGCGGCCGCGGGTCAATCGCGGGGAGATATTTTAAGAAGGCGACTGCGAGCGTATCTCTGCCCTCTCATTGCCGCGCGCACCGTTGGACTGCCATGAGTTTTTCACCGCAGGTGTGCGCACCGTGGAGGGAGCTCGGAGGTGCGAGGAAGGCTTTCCCCGCCAGTCGCGAACAACTATACCGCATCCATCCACCGCGCTCACACTGACACGGCTAAAGTGGTGCGCATGCTCTCCACAATGCAGGATATCCCGCTGTCCCTCACCCGCATCCTGGAGTACGGCTCCTCCGTCCACGGCCAAACCCAGGTAGTCACGTGGCACAGCGCCAATCCCGGCAACGAACGCGAAGAGACGACCTTCGCCGATATCGGTGCACGCGCCGCCGCTTTCGCCCACGCCCTGCATGACACGCTCGGCATCACTGGTGATGAACGCGTGGGCTCCCTGATGTGGAATTGCGCCGAACACCTCGAAGTGCTTTTCGGAACGGCCTGCAAGGGAGCGGTATTTACGCCGCTCAACAAGCAGCTCATGAATGATCAGATCCGGCACATCATCAACCACGCCGAGGTTCGCGTCATCGTCGCAGATGCCCGGTTAGCGGAGCAGCTCGCCCGCGTATTAGACGGAGTGGAGTGCGTGCGCGCGGTGGTATTCACGGGCGTCGACAAGCCCAGCATTGCCCTGCCGGGCAACGTTGAGGTTTATAGCTACGAACAGCTTCTGGATGGGCGCTCCACCGTGTACAACTGGCCGGTGTTGAATGAGCACACCGCTGCCGCCCTGTGCTACTCCACAGGCACCACCGGCGCTCCGAAAGGTGTGCTCTACTCGCACCGCGCCCTGTTTTTGGAGGGGATGCAGTTGCGCTCCTCCGACTCCCTGTGCGTGACCCATGGTGAGACCTTCTTGTGCTGCATTCCCATCTATCACGTGTTGAGCTGGGGCGTTCCCTTTGCGGCGTGGATGACGGGCACGCCGCTGGTGCTTCCCGACGCCGACGTCTCCCCCGCTACCCTGGCCAAAATCATCGCCGCCACCTCCCCGCGCGTGGCGCATGGCGTGCCCACCATTTGGATTCAGCTCTTCGTGCACTACCTCAAGAACCCGCCGGAGCGCATGACGCTGACGGAGATTTTCGCCGGCGGATCGCCCGTCCCACCGCAGCTCATCAAGAGCTGGGAGGAGCGCTACGGCGTGGACGTGGTTCACGTGTGGGGCATGGCGGAAACCACCACGGTGGGTACAGTGGCGCGCCCGCCCTCAGGTGCTTCGGGTGAGGCTCGGTGGGCCTACCGCATTTCCCAGGGGCGCTTCCCCTCCTCCTTGGAATACCGGGTGGTCAATGACGGCCACGTGGTCAACACCACGGACCGTAATGCCGGCGAGATCCAGGTGCGCGGCAACCTGGTGACCGGCTCCTACTATCACTCGCCCACCTCAGAGGACGGCGGTGCCGCCCACGAATTCCGCGGGAAGGACGTCGAAGATGCCGCCGCCAAGTTCACGGCCGACGGCTGGCTGCGCACTGGTGACGTCGGATACGTCAACGAGGATGGCTTCCTCACCGTGGAGGATCGCGCGCGCGATGTCATCCGTTCCGGCGGCGAGTGGATCTACTCCGTCCAGTTGGAAAACCTCATCATGGCCAACCCGGTGGTGCTCGAATGCGCCGTCATTGGCTACCCCGACAAGCAGTGGGTCGAGCGCCCGCTGGCCGTCACCGTGCTCGCCGCGGATATCAGCCCCACGATTGAGACCGCCGAGCGCCTGCGTGACGGGATGCGCTCTGAGCTTCCATCGTGGATGCTGCCGGAGTACTGGACCTTCGTAAAGTCCATCGACAAGACCTCGGTGGGCAAGTTCGACAAGAAGGATCTTCGTGCCCATCTTGCCGAGGGCGCCTATAACATCATCCGGCTGAAGGGCCCGGGCGAGGCGCAGCGCCTCGATACCGAAGAGGGCGCCACGCAGTAGAGGGGCCGTGCGACTATAGATCTGCTATTACTCCGGCTAAAGTGTGGTTAATGTCTGATCGCGTCTTTCTGCCTACGCCCTCCCCGCGCGGTTCCACCCGCGGCGGTGCCGACGCAACGCCTCCGGACCTGCCGCCTGCATTAAGCGATGGTCGCCGCGACTTGCTCGACCGTTATGGACGCCAAGCGCGCGACCTTCGAGTCTCGCTGACCGATCGCTGCAACCTCCGCTGTACGTATTGCATGCCCGCCGAGGGCCTCGAGTGGATGCCCACTGCCCAGACACTCAGCGACGACGAGACCATCCGCCTCATCAGGATTGCCGTAACCCACTTGGGCATCCGCCAGGTGCGCTTTACCGGCGGCGAACCTTTGCTGCGCAAGTCGCTAGAGAAGATTATCGCCGCCACGACGCAGCTACGCACAGACGAAAAGTTGGCCCCCGCCACCGCACTGACCACCAATGGCTTGGGACTCCCCCGCCGCCTGGACGGTCTCATTGAGGCGGGGCTGGACCGCGTCAACATCTCCCTAGACACCATTGATCCTGAGCTTTATGCCCGCCTCACCCGGCGCGACAGGCTGGGCGATGTCTTCGCCGCCATCGAAGCCACCACAGCCGCCCACCGCGAAGGGCGTCTGGGCACGGTCAAAGTTAATGCCGTAGTTATGCCCGGAGTAAATGAAGAGGACATCGTCCCCTTGGCGCGCTACTGCCTCGAGCGAGGCGCGCAGCTGCGCTTCATCGAGCAGATGCCATTAGGCCCGCGCGAAGAATGGGAACGCTCCCGGATGGTCACCGCAGAAGATATTTTGGCTCGTTTGGGAGAAGAATTCGAGCTCACGCCTGTGCAGAAGCCCCGAGGCTCCGCCCCCGCCGCACTGTGGACCGCGCAAGCGCGCGATGGCTTAATACAGGTAGGCCGAATCGGCGTCATCGCATCCGTGACAAGGCCTTTCTGCGGCAATTGCGACCGCACGCGACTCACTGCGGACGGCGCTGTGCGTAATTGCTTGTTCGGCAACTCGGAGACGTCCTTGCGGGACTTGTTGCGCAGCGGCGCTAGCGACGCGGAACTCGCCGCCGCGTGGGCGGGCGAAATGTGGAAGAAGCTGCCGGGCCATGGTGTGGATGATGAAGGATTCCTCCAGCCCGATCGCCCGATGTCCGCCATCGGCGGCTAGATTGGGTGCAATGACAAGCACTGGCACTGACTTAAGCATCGAGGAGTATTTCGACCGCCTCCACGCATTGATTCGCGCCCTGCCTGCTGAGCGCGCTCCCCTTGTACAAGGCCGCGTTCTGGCCAAGCCACTCTTCGCCCGTCTTCCCCTCCCGCCGCGGGATAATTCGGCGATGGACGGCTTCCTCATCCCAACTCCGGCGTCACCTGATGACTTACCCACCCCATTCACGCTGCCTGTTATAGGTGATGTCCCAGCAGGCTCACCCGCCCAGGTCCCGCGTCCTGGGACCGCGGTGCGAATTATGACTGGCGGGGAGGTTCCGGAGGGTTTTGATGGCCTGGTCATACCAGTAGAAAACACCGATGTGCCCCCGGGACCCGGGCCTGTGCCTGAAACCGTCACGGTGCACCACCTGCCCGACCGTAACCATATCCGGAGGCGCGGCTCCCACATCGACGCCGGCCACCAACTCGCCGGTTCTGCCACGCTTGTCGACGCCCCCCTTATCGCCGCCAGCCTCTCCGCCGGCGTTGACAGCGCCGTGGTTCACCGCATCCCACGAGTAACCATCATTGCCACGGGTAAGGAGCTGATCAACGGCCAGCTTTCCGATTCGAATGGGCCCATGCTCGAAGCCCTCATTTCTTCCACCGGTCTCTGCGAGATCACCCGCACGGTCTGTGGAGATTCCCCCATTGAGCTGCACCGGCGCTTCAACGCGGCCGCTGCGGATTCCGATCTCATTGTCACCACCGGCGGCGTCTCGGCCGGCGCCTTCGACGTGGTTCGCGCCGTGATTGAGGATGCCGTGGAACGCGATGATTACTGGTTCGGCCACGTCAACCAACGGCCCGGCGCGCCTCAGGGCCATGCGCTCTGGGACGGTATCCCCGTGGTGTGTTTGCCGGGCAACCCGGTGGCGGCGTTTGTCTCCGCACACCTCTACCTCACCCAACTGCTGCGCTCTCTGCGCGGACTGCCCCGCCCCGCGGGTGTCAAGGACCGGCCGTGCCTCACGGCCGTCGCCGGTGCGGACTTCCCCGAACCTCACCACCCGCTCATTCAGCCGTGCTCCATCACCATGACGGACTCCATTACCGCAAGCCCACCGCCGGGTCCGCGTATGCGCAGCCACCACGTTGCCGCCCTTCCGGGCACACACGGCTTTGCGCTGCTGACGAGTCCGGTCGCCGCCGGCGAGCAACTTACCGTCTACCCTTACTAGCTTCACAATCCGCCTCCACATCCCCCACCCCTCCGATGCTGCCAAAGATCGCGCATCTGAACACCCGGATCGGCCCACTCTTCGTCAGCTAGGCTAGGTCCACGCTAGGAAAGGATCGCTGTTTAGACATGAAGTTCACTCACCTCAACGACGCCGGCTCCGCCTATATGGTGGACGTCACCGAAAAGCAGCCCACGGTACGCACCGCTACCGCCCAAGGCGAGGTCGCGTGCTCACCAGAAGTTCTCACCGCGCTGCGGGAGGGAACCGTGCCTAAGGGGGACGTGCTTGCGGTTGCGCGTGTGGCTGGCATCGCGGCTGCCAAGAAGGTTCCAGATCTCCTTCCGCTGGCCCACACCATTGGGGTGCATGGCTGTGCGGTGGACATTGAGCTGCGTGAAGACCACGTCTTCATCGAAGCCACAGTGCGCACCGCCGACTGCACCGGCGTGGAAATGGAGGCGCTCACCGCGGTGAGCATCGCCGCCTTGGCGCTCATTGACATGGTCAAAGGCGTTGACCGCTCCGCCTATATCCGGCGCTGCGGCATCACCGCGAAGTCCGGGGGCCGCTCCGGTGATTGGTCCCGCGAGCTGCCCGGAACGAAAGGTTAAGCAAAGTGCCAGGTGTCATTGTTTTGGCCGGCGGGCGCGGCCAGCGCATGGGAGGCGTGGACAAGGCTAGCGTGAGGCTTGCCGGTGAGCGCCTTATCGACCGCCTCCTGCGCCAGCTTCCTTATGGCGCGCCGGTAGCGGTCGTCTCGCCCTATCGTTTGGGCATGCCCCAGGTGTGCGAAAGCCCCCTGTTTGGCGGGCCTGCCGCAGGCATCGCTGCGGGCCATGCCGCGCTGGTCAGCTCCTCAGAGCCCACCACCGCCATCTTTGCCGTCGACGCCCCGGATTCCCCGCGTATCCTGCCTGTCCTAGAACAGGCCTTAGAAAGCTCCGATGCTGATGCCGCAGTGGCCACCCTCGATGGGCGCCTCCAACCGCTGTGCGCGCTGTGGCGCACTAAGGCCCTCACCCGCGCGCTGGAGGAGCTCGGAGATCCACGCAACAAGCCGGCCATGCACTTACTGAGGCTCGCGGGCACCATCGCCGAGGTCGAGGCAACGCCCGCAGTGCGCGATATCGACACCATGGACGAATTACGTATACGGCGCGAGCGCCTTGCTACTCAACGATAATCTGGCCGTGCTGCCCTTTCTCCGCGTTCGTCATGAGGTGGTTGACAAAAGAGTAGGTGCCCGGCTCGTTGAAGGTCATCTCCACGAATCCGCCCTGGGCAGGTAGAAGGTCGAGCGCCTGGGATCCGGAATCCTTCGCGCCCTTAATCAGGTAGGCGCCTTCCTTGTACACGGTGTCGAATTGCTCGCCCACGACGTGGAAGCTCAACGGCAGATCCGGGCCGAGGTTGACCACCCAGATGCGCACGGTATCGCCCACCTTGGCGCGCAGAGGAGCAACATCATACTGGTTGGGGTAGTAATTGAAGGCCGTGAGGTCATAGTCGCCCTCGCTGACGCGCTGCGCGTTAGCTCCCTCAGCTTCCTTACCCGCAGAGGCAAGGAAGACCTCGTTCGCCGTCATGACGTATTCCGCATCGACGTCTGCCAGCGCATCCTCCCCGCGCGGATCAATGATGACCGCTCCCGCCATGCCGTTGGCAATGTGCAGGCTCATCGGCATCGTCGAGCAGTGATACATCCAGATACCTGCCCGGTGAGCCACGAATTCATAGGTCAGTGATTCGCCTGGCTGGATCGACTTCATGTTCTCATCCGGGTTGACCTCACCGGCGTGAAAGTCCACCGAGTGCCCCATCGAGCCCTCGTTTTTGATGGTGATGCGGAATCTATCCCCCACCTTGCCGCGCAAGGTAGGCCCGGGTGCTTGCCCGTTGAAAAGCCACCGGGTTTGGCGCACGCCTGGGGCAACCTCGACTTCTTCCTCGGTCATCACCCACGTTTCCTCATGGAGGTCCCCTTCGGCGGGGGCAAGGGAGGCATCAAAAGCCTTAAAGTTCTCGCGGGCTGCCATGCGCTCGGCAGCCGAGGGCACCGTCGCTGGGGCGCCGGCAGAGCCGGTGCTTTCCGACGCCCCCGCATGCTCATGCTCGCCGGATGCTGACTCGCCGACGTTGACCATGAACGTCATGCCCTGCATCTTGTGCCCGGCGATCGTGCAATAACCTTCCACAGACTCCTCGATGATTCCGGCGTCGAGCTGCACCGTTTCGCCCGGTTCCACCCGGCCCGTCTCCTCGCGCCCAATCTTCAGGTCATGAACTTGGTCACCAGTGTTGGTGAAATTCACTACGAGGTGACTGCCCGCTGCCACGTCAATGGAGGACGGGACAAAGGCCATGCCGTCCACGGAGACGTCAACAGTCACGGCGTCGGCGGATGCCACCATAGCTGGGTCCTGCTTGCCTGTGGTCGAGTTAAACACAGCCAGCCCAATGACAGCGAGGAGCGCGACGATGATGATGAGCCAGGACGCCCACTTCTTTTCGGAATGCTCCTTTTTAACGGGCACGCTTGACATGAACTTCTCCTTGAGATGATGCGACGGCCCATGCCAGGGCCGCACTATTGGCGATGAGTCCAAGCCCCATCATGATAAGCCCGGCCATAGACACACCGGCAATGCCGAGGAGGCTGAGCACGCCACCCACATTAATGAGCCCTACTCGCAGGAACCCGGCAATATGCCCGTGCGCGGGACGGGCTGCCCCGGCCAGGATGGGCAGCATGTGATGGAACACCCCGGTGACCAGCTGCAGCAGGCCGGCGCCCAGAAACGCCGGCATGAGCAGTAACGTGACCGCGCGTGGGTAGGCCCCTGCGATGGTGGCCGCGGCGTCACCGGCGCAGAGCGCCACCATCCACACCAGCCCCGCCATCGCGGACACACTAGCCGTGGTCTTCTCGCCACCAAGTGCACCGGCCAGCACTGGCTGGATGATGAGCACGGCAGCAAGCACGGTGAGCAGCTGCGCCATACCGGCGGCGCGGGTGAGCCCGGAGGCGTCGGCAAGCATGGCCACCCCCAGCCCCACGCAATGCACGGTCAAAGCCCGGCTGCACCGCTCCCGGGCAACCGCTGAGATTGGGGTTCGGGTCAACGTGGGCAGCAGCGTGATAACCGTGCCCAGGATGGTAAGCAGGCCGAATCCCCACACCATCCCGCGTGAGTGCGCGGCCACCAACAGCGAGTAATTCCCTACCCCGTGCGCAGCCAGAATGACCAGTAGCACCGAGAACACCATGAAGCAGGCCGCCGCCAGATAAAAAGGCACGGTCACGGCGAAAGAACCAGACAAAGAGCCCCGGAGCGTGGTCCACAGCGCCCACAGGTGCCACGCAACGGCAGCGATGACCAGTGCCGAGACACTATCCGAGAGCACGCCCCAGTCATAGCCCGCGCGATCAACAAGGAGAAGAACCAGCCCCACCTGAACCAGCCCTACCCGCGCGCCCACCCCTCGGAAGCCGACCGCCGGAGTGCGGGTGAGCGCCTCCGTGAAGTGGTTACTGAACACGAGGATCGCGGTGGTCAGCGCGCCGAGGGTGAATGGGTGGATGAGGTCCCACCACACGACGGGTGCTCCCCAAAAACTCGCCACGGTGATTCCCACGCCGACCGCGATCCAGAACGCGACGAGGCTAAAGGCAAGGGTGTGCCAGCGCCGGCGCGAAGCCAGGGAGACATCACGCAGAGACATATCCAACATTCCTATTTGCACGGATATAATCGTAGTAAATTAGTTGCACGGGCAGCAACGCCCGCCGCCCTAGAACTCGAAAGGAATCCATCAATGAACTTGCCGCTTGTCGACGCCTCCAAGGGCCGCGACATTCCCACCCTTAACGCGTCCGAAATCCCTCATGCAGTGCGTCACGGCGCCGTCCATGGAGCCTTGGGCACCCTCAACGTGGGCGAATCCATGATTCTCATTGCTCCACACGACCCGCTTCCGTTGCTCACAGAGGTGGACCAGCGCGAAGAATCCTTCGACCGTGAATACCTCAAGAAGGAACCAAAGGAAGTTCACATTAAATTCACGCGAACCGCGTAGAGGAGCCGTAAGGTACTAAGCATGCGCCTTCTCAAAATTGCTGCCCCCGCTCTCGCCGCCGCACTGACTATCGCCGGCTGCACCTCCAGCTCCGATGAACCGTTGCAGGTTTTCGCCGCGTCCTCCACGCGCGTGCTTAATGACGACCTCTCCGGCGCAGCCGAAACCCCGCTGGCGTTTAACAACGGCGGCTCGTCCGCCCTAGTTCAGCAAATCAATGAAGGCGCTCCCGCGGATCTGCTCCTCACGGCTTCCCGGGAGACCATGGATGATGCGACTGCTCAGGGCACCGTCGACACCCCCGTGACCTTAGCCAGCAACGTTATGGTCATGGTGGTGCCGAAGGGCAATCCCTTGGGACTGCGCTCCGCAGCCGACCTGGATCCCTCGGCACGCCTCGTGCTCTGCGACCCAAGCGTGCCCTGCGGCGCCATCTCCACGCGCATCATGGAGGCCAACAACTGGGACCTGCACGCTTCCTCCCTGGAGGGACAGGTAGCTGACGTCCTGGGTAAGGTCGCCTCCGGTGAGGCGGACGCCGGATGGGTCTATTCCACCGATGCCGCTGCTAGTGAGGACGTCGAGGCCATCCCGCTGGACCACGCGGAAGACTTCCGCAATGAGATCATGGGCGCGGTGGTAACTGATTCACCCCGACACGACGAAGCCCAGGATGTCCTCAACCTCCTCGATTCGGATTTTGACAGCACCTGGGAAAAATACGGTTTCACCCCGGTGGACTAAGTGTCACGCGTGATTTTGCGCGAACAGCGCCCGCGGACAACGTGGCCGGTCATCGCCGCCGGCGTGCTCGCTGCGGTCTACATCCTTGCCCCGGTGCTCGCCCTCGGGCTGCGAGTGCCCTGGCCGAACCTCGCCGACACGCTGAGCGCTCCGGCGACCCATGACCTCCTCCGCGTCAGCCTTTCCGCGGCGGCGTTGTCTACCTTGCTATCCACAATCCTGGGCACCTGTCTGGCTCTGTGGCTCCAGCAGCTACGCCGCGTGTCTCACCTCGTACGGCTGGTGGTCTACCTCCCTTTGGCCATGCCTCCCGTGGTGGGCGGGTTGGCACTCACCGCGCTGCTCGGGCGCCGCGGACTGCTTGGTCCGGTTTTGGAGCAGGCTGGGCTGCACGTGTCTTTCGCCTTTCCCGGTGTTGTGGCAGCTCACTTATTCGTCACCCTGCCCTTCGTGGTGGTGGCGGTAGATTCTGCGCTGCGGCAGCTCGACCCCGAGGTCGTGGCCAGCGCGCGGGGCATTGGCCTGAGCACAGGAACCATCCTTCGGCGCATCATCCTGCCCGCTATCTTCCCTGCGGTGTTCACGGGCGGAGCACTAGCTTTCGCCCGCTCGCTGGGTGAATTCGGAACGACGATCACCTTCGCCGGCTCCCTGCCCGGTTCTACTCGGACCATGCCCAGCGGCATCTACCTTGAGCGTGAGGTCAGCGCGGACAATGCCTATGCGCTTTCGGCCGTATTGATTGGGATAGCCATCCTCACGCTCACCGCCGCCGGAATGCCTCTGCTGCTGCGCCGCCGCCGCGAGCAAGCTGTGCGCGCTTTGCAGCCGATGGACACGGCTAAGCTCCGCACGATGACCTCCCCGCAGGTTTCTCCCCGCGATCTCGTCGTCACGATTGGTACCACCACCACGTCGTTCCGTGGCGGGCGCGTGACCGCGGTGGTTGGCCCCAACGGCGCGGGAAAGACCACGTTGATGCGTTTCATTAGCGGGCGCTTACAGGGAGCCCAGACAAATGCCGCGCGTGTGGTCATGCTCTCCCAAGACCCCGGGCTGCCTCCCACCGCCACCGTGGAACAAGCTTTGACCATGGTGACCAAGGATGCACAAAGGACCCAGGAGTTGCTGAACGCAGCTGGATTGCAGGAGCTGGGCCATGTTTCCGAGCTTTCCGGCGGGCAGGCCGCGCAGGTTGCCCTCCTGCGCGCGCTTGCGGCGCGCCCGGAGGTCTTGGTCGTGGACGAGCCTTTTGCCGCCATGGACGTCGAATCCGCCGCCCGGTGGCGTCACCTGTTGCGCCTCTCGGCGGCCGACCGCACCACCATCATTGTCACTCACAACCGCGTGGACCTCACCACGCTGGCAGACGACATCGCTGTAATGGAAGCCGGCGAGGTCATCTCGCAAGGACCCGTGGATCAGCTACTGGAGCAGCCCACCACTCTCTTCATGGCGGAACTAGCGGGCGTCAATCTGTTACGGGGTAGCCTCCGCGATGGGGTGTTCACTCCTGCTCGCAGCGGTGACCACTGGGCGGCCTTCCCCCAGAGCGCACTAAACTTCGACAGCACCGGGGCGCTGAACGCCACAATTCTTGCTGACTTAGGCAGCTCAACCCTGGTGGAGATCGATGGCCAACGGGTGACTCTAGACCAACCGGCATACAGCAAGGCCCCCGGTGAGGTTGTGCCTGTGTTCCTCGATTCCGCTGCTTTAAGGCTTTATGCACTGAAATAGGGGAAGAGATGCGAGCGGATGTAAGATCCTCGTAGCGTTGTCCAAGGAGAGGCCGTTTATGTCTACGTCATCTGCGCATAGCCCGCGCTCGTCTACTGAGCTTTTTCCCGACACGATGAAGCTCTCCCCCAAGCAGAGCGAGGTACTCTCAACCCTGCAGACATTCCCGCAAGGAGCACGCGCCGCCGAGATTGCACAGGAACTGGGGATGCACGTTAACACCGCGCGCGGCCACCTAGATGAGCTCGTTAACGCCGGCGCGGTGCGGGTAGTTACCGCCCCAGCGCACGGGCGCGGGCGCCCCTCCCTGATCTTCCAAGTACGTGTACCCGATAACCGTTCGGTGGCGGAGGAATACGTCACGCTGATTAGCGTCTTAGTCGCAGCGCTGGCGGATAAAGACCAGCTCAATGACTTTTCATCCGAGCAAGCGCGAGAGATCGGCCGCGCGTGGGCTAAAGCCACGGCGAACAGCCGCGGTGCTGAGGCGCTGGCACCTCTCTACCAGACGATGCGCGATATGGGCTTTGACCCGGTAACTTCGGTGGAGCAATTCGCCGAAGAAGGCCGCACCACAGTGCAACTCCACGCCTGCCCGTTCGTCACGGCCGGAATTCAGCCCTCCCCCTTCGTCTGCGCCATCCATGATGGCTACCTCGACCAAGCGGCTGCCGATTCCGGCGGGCGGCTGAGCCTGAAGCTCATACCCAAAGCCGGAAACGGCGTGTGCCGAATCGACGTGGAAGAGAGCAGCTAGCTAGGCTAACCGCGCTCGACGGAGACCGGCCCGGCGACCTCCAGCTCCAGCACGCGCAGATTCTGCCCGCGGGCATCATCGAGGATTTCCTCCTCGATGGGCTCGGTGTGCAAAACCATGACGGTGGGGCCGGCGCCGGACAAGTAGGCGGCGTAGCCGCGGTTGCGCAGGCGGTTGACCCACTCCGCGGTGACCGGCAGAACGTCAGCGCGATAGGGCTGGTGCAGGCGGTCGCGGGTACCCTCCCACAGCAGGTTCGGGTAGGTGGTCAGCGCCGCCACGTTTACTGCAGTGCGGGAGACGTTGAAGGCGGCATCGGCATGCGTGACGTGCGAGGGCAGCACGCGGCGCACGGCCTGCGTCGACGCATGGAAATCCGGGACCAAGGCCGTGGCCTTAATGCTCGGGTGCACGTCCAAGGTGGCTGCACGGTACTCCGGCAGCGAGCGGCCGTCGACAGGCACGGTGGTCCAAGAGACCACGGCGTTGCCCAACACAGAGGCCGCGGCATTATCCGGGTGCCCCTCGAAAGCCGAGGAGAGCTGAACGACCTGCTGTTCCGAAAGCGGGAATCCCGCCAGGCCATTGCCCGCGGCCACGCCGGCCACCGCGGCAGACGCCGAGGAGCCCAGGCCACGGGACTGCGGGATGTTGTTAGTGCACACCACGCGCAGGCCGGAAACCTCCACGTCGGCAGCCTTCAGCGCTGAGCGGATGGCTTTGACAACGAGGTGAGAGCCATCACGGGGCAGCTCGTCTGCGCCCTCGCCGAAGATCTCCACCTCCAGGCCGGAGCGGGTGACTTCCACCTCCACGGTGTCGTAGAGACTCAGCGCAATACCCAGGGTGTCGTAGCCCGGGCCCAGGTTGGCCGAGGATGCTGGGACCTGGACGGTGACCTTGGTGCCTACTTCGATATCGATACTCATTGTTCTCTCTGAGTCCCTATACGCCCAGGCGAATGACGGAGTGAACGGCCTTAACCTCATCGAGCTCGCCGAGGGCAGCGACGATATCTTCGAGCACCGCTTCCTTCGCCGCGTGGGTCACCACGATGAGGCGAGCGGTGGCATCGCCGTCCTCCTGGCGCACGGTGCGCAGTGACACCCCGTGGCGGGCAAAGACACCGGAGATGGCAGAAAGCACGCCGGTGCGGTCTTCAACTTCCATGTCGACGTGATAACGAGTTTCCACTTCTCCGAACTCCGCAATAGGTAGGTTGGCGTAGGTGTTCTCCCCAGGCGCTTGGCCGCCGTGGACAATGTTGCGTGCCGCACCGATGACGTCACCCAGCACAGCCGAAGCCGTCGGGTTGCCGCCGGCACCGTTGCCGTAGAACATCAGGGAACCGGCGGCCTCCGCCTCGACGAAGATGGCGTTGTAGGACTGGCTAACCGACGCCAACGGGTGATCCTTCGGGACCAAAGTCGGGTGCACGCGGGCATTGACGGATTCCGCGCCGGTCTCCTCATCAACCAAGCGCTCACAAATAGCGAGCAGCTTGATGGAATAGCCAGCCTGGTTGGCAGCCTTGATGTCATCGGCGGTGATCTTGGAAATGCCCTCGCAATAGACGTCGTTGAAGGTCAGGCGGGTGTAGAAGCCAAGGGAAGCCAGGATGGCGGCCTTGGAGGCGGCGTCGTGTCCCTCCACGTCCGCGGTGGGATCGGCTTCGGCGTAGCCCAGACGGGTGGCCTCAGCCAGCGCGTCCTCGTAGGAGGCGCCGGTGGTCTCCATAGCATCCAAGATAAAGTTGGTGGTTCCGTTAACGATTCCGGAGATGCGCTGGATCTTGTCACCGGCCAGGGAACGGCGCAGCATGCCGACGACCGGGATAGCGGCAGCCACCGCAGCCTCGAAATAAAGGTCGACGTCAGCGCGCTCAGCGGCCTCCGCCAGCTCATCCGCGTGCGCGGCCACGAGGGCCTTGTTGGCTGTGACCACGGATTTACCGGCATTAAGGGCGGCGAGGACGAGCTCGCGCGGGAAGTCAATGCCGCCGATAACCTCGACGACGAGGTCGATATCATCGCGCAGGACGAGCGCCTTGGCGTCGTCCGTGAGCAGCTCCTTCGGCACGCCCGGACGAAGCTTGTTCTTGTTGTGCACGGCTACGCCGCGGATCTCCACCGGGCCGCCGATGCGGTGCGCAAAAGCGTCCGCATTCTCCTGCACGAGGCGGAAAACCTCGGCGCCTACGGTGCCAAACCCAAGCAGCGCAATACCTACTGGTTCGCCTTCGGGCTTCTTGCTACGGTTCGTCGTCATGGTGTCCCTTTGTTGATGTTGCGTTTGATTCTTACGTGCTAGCCCATCACTATACAGAACGAGCTGTCTATTTCTATACAAAATGGCCGGCACTGGGCGCGACCGGCCATGTCATAGTGAATAAAATACGGTGAGCTGTGACAACGCCGCGCTAATCGACGTCCAACGCCAGCAAGTCCTCCACCGTCTCCCGGCGCAGCATGAGCTGGGCCTTGCCGTCGCGCACGGACACGACCGCCGGGCGCAGAGCACCGTTATAGCGCGAGGCCATCATGTACTGATAGGCACCGGTCGTGGCGAAGGCAAGAAGATCGCCGGTGGTGATATCCGAGGGGAAACGGCGCTCGTTGACCAGGATGTCGCCAGATTCGCAGTGGAAGCCCACGATGCGCGAATCCACGGGCTCGCCCTGGGTGCGGCGGTTGACCACGCGCACGTCGTACTCAGAGCCATAAAGCGCTGGGCGGATGTTATCGGACATGCCGCCGTCCACGGAGAGGTAGCGGCGCATCGGCAGATCCGCCTTGCCGGTCTCCACATCCTTGACCGTGCCCACGCGGTACACGGTGACCGCAGAGGCACCCACCAGGGAGCGGCCGGGTTCCACCAGCACGAAGGGCGGCGTGATGTCGAGCTCGGTGGCGGTGCGTTCCACGGCGTCGAGCAGATCCTTGGCCAGCGTGGCGACGTCGAGCGCTTCCTCGTATTCCATGTAGGGAATACCGAAGCCGCCGCCCAAGTCCAGCTCATCGAGGGCAACGCCGAGCTCGGAGTGGATGCGCTTGTACAGGCTGAGCACACGCTCGGCGGCCAGCTTGAAGCCATCGGCATTAAACACCGAAGAACCCACGTGGCAGTGCAGGCCCACAAGCTTAAGGTTGGCGGATTCCAGCACCTTCTGCGCGGCGTTGAAGGCGGCACCGGTGGACAGGGAAATGCCGAACTTCTGATCCTCGTGCGCCGTGGCGATGAACTCGTGGGTATGTGCATCCACGCCGGGCTTCACGCGGATCATCACTGGCTGCACGCGGCCGGCGGACGCCGCGATGCTATTGAGGCGCGAGAGCTCCTCCTCGTTGTCGAGGACGACGTGCCCGATACCTTTATCCACGCACAGCTGCAGGTACTCGTCTTCCTTGTTGTTGCCGTGGGCGGTCATGCGCTCCGCCGGGAAACCTGCGGCCAGCGCCAGCTTGGCCTCATTGAGGGAGGCCACGTCGAGGCACAGGCCCTCCTCATCTACCCAGCGCACGATGCGCTTGGTGATGAAGGCCTTGGAGGCATAGTGCACGTGGTCGGGCCCGCCGAAGGCTTGGGCCATATCCCGGCAGCGCGAGCGGAAGTCCTGCTCGTCGAAGACGTAGAGCGGGGTGCCATATTCTGCGGCCAACTCGGTCAGAGCCACACCGCCAATCGAGACCACACCATTAGAGTCTCGAGCGGCGTTGCGCGGCCACACGTGGGCCGGCAGAGAATTGAAATCAGTCATCGATACCTTTTCTTACATCTTCTCCGGCGCGCTCACGCCCACCATGGTCAAGGCATTCGCCATGACCTGGCGGGTGGCTGCAGCCAGGGCGAGGCGCGCGGAGTGGATCGGCTCGGTCTCTTCGCCTGCCTTCGGCAGCACCTGGCACTGGTCATAGAAGCGGTGGAACACGGCGGCGAGCTCCTCGGCATAGCGCGCGATGCGGTGCGGTTCGCGCAGCGTGGCGGCGGTGGCCACAACCTCGGGGAACTCGCCCAGGGTGCGGATGAGGTCGCCTTCCTTGTCGTGGGTGAGGAGGTCAAGGGGGGCGTCGCCAAGCGCGGCGGTGTCGAAGCCCAGGTCCGTGGCCTTGCGCAGGATCGAGCAGATGCGGGCGTGGCCATACTGCACGTAGTAGACCGGGTTATCGGACGACTGGGAGGCCCACAGGCCCAAGTCAATGTCCAGGCTGGAGTCCACGGAGGAGCGCACCAGCGAGTAGCGCGCGCCGTCCACACCGATGGCCTCGACGAGGTCATCCAAGGTGATAACGGTGCCCGCGCGCTTGGACATCTTGACCGCCTTACCGTCGCGGACCAGATTCACCATCTGGCCGATGAGCACCTCAACGGCCTCCGGGTCATAACCCAAAGCCTGGGCCGAGGCGCGCAGGCGGGCGATGTAACCGTGGTGGTCAGCGCCCAGCATGTAGATGGCCAGGTCGTGGCCGCGGTCGAATTTATCGGCCACATAAGCGATATCGCCGGCGATGTAGGCGGCGTTGCCGTCGGACTTGATGACCACGCGGTCCTTATCGTCGCCGTATTCGGTGGACTTCAGCCACCACGCGCCCTCGGCTTCGTAGAGTTTGCCGTTGTCCTTGAGCGTCTGGATAGCCTTCTCCACGGCACCGGATTCGAAGAGGGAATTCTCGTGGAAGTACACGTCGAAGTCCACGCCGAATTCGTGGAGGGACTCCTTGATCTGGGCAAACATCATCTCTACGCCGTCAGCGCGGAAGTTCTCCTGGACCTCGGCATCGCTGCCTTCAAGGGCGCTGGGGTTCTTCTCCACTACCGCCTGCGCGATGTCCTTGATGTAGTCTCCGCCGTAGCCATCCTCCGGGGTGGGCTCGCCCTTGGCCGCGGCCACGAGGGAGCGAGCAAAACGGTCGATCTGTCCGCCGTGATCGTTGAAGTAGTATTCGCGGGTCACGTCCGCACCGGAGGCCTCGAGCACGCGGCCGAGTGAGTCACCCACGGCGGCCCAACGGGTACCACCTAGGTGGATGGGACCAGTCGGGTTCGCGGAGACGAACTCCAGGTTGATCTTCTTGCCCTGGTAGGTGGTGTTGCTGCCGAAGTCCGTACCCGCATTGAGAACCTGCGCCACGATGGCACCTTGCGCGGCGGCAGCGAGGCGAATGTTGAGGAATCCCGGGCCCGCGATGGAGGCCTCATCGATGGCGTCGTTGCCTGCAAGGGCGTCGGCAAGCCACTGCGCCAACTCGCGCGGCTGGGCGCCAGCCTTCTTAGCCACCTGGAGGGCCAGGTTGGTGGCGTAATCGCCGTGCTCCGGGTTGCGCGGGCGCTCCACGGTCACGGTCTCTGGCAGGACTGAGGCGTCCAGCTCATGCTCGGTGAGCACGGCGGCAGCGGTGTTCTTGATCAGGACAGAAAGATCTTCAGGATTCATAGGGCCAAAGTCTATCGTCCCCGCCGCTGGGAGGCACTATCAGGTCGCGGACGTTAGCAAGGTCACCCACCCCCGTAGTCTGAATCCGGCGACACAAGCACTCGCATGGTTTTACCCTAAACTTGATATCTGAACCGATTTATTCTTTCGCCTCTCTCGCCCGGCCGAAACTTGTGGTGCCACACCGCGGGGACCACCGCAGGGACGCCGGCGGGACTCAACCTGAAGTGAGCGTTATGTCTACATTCACAATCACCACCGACGCCATAGCTGGCAACGTGGGGCTTACCGCGCTGGTGTCCACGCTGCCGCTCATCGCGTTCTTCATCATGCTCCTGGGGATCAAGGCCCGCGCCCACACCTCGGGTGCGGTAGCGCTTCTCGTAGCGGTTCTCATCGCCATTTTCGGCATGGGCATGCCAACCGGCATGGCTTTGTCCTCCGCGGTGCGCGGCGGGCTCTTCGGCCTCTTCCCCATCGTCTGGGTGATCATCACCGCCATCTGGTTCTACGAAGTGACCGTGGCTTCCGGACGATTCAATGACCTGCGCAAGACCTTTGACTTGCTGGGCGATGGCGATATCCGCATCCAGGCCATCCTCATCGCCTTCTGCTTCGGCGGCCTGCTGGAGGCCCTCGCCGGCTTCGGCGCCCCCGTGGCGATTACGGCGACCATGATCCTGGCCTTGGGTGTTAAGCCGCTCAAGGCGGCCACCACGGTGCTCATTGCCAACACCGCGCCCGTGGCCTTCGGCGCGGTGGGCATCCCAGTCACCACCGCGGGCTCGGTCGGCGGGCGCACCGCCGAGCAGACCGCTGACATCGCCGCGTTGATTTCCCTCCAGGTCCTGCTCATTGCCGCCGTCGTGCCTTTCTTCATCCTCTTTATCCTTGACGGCATGCGCGGTGTTAAGGAGGCCGGCCCCGCCGCGGCCGTCATCGGCATCTCCTTCGCCATTGCCCAGTGGGCCGCGGCTACCTTCTTCGCCTACCAGCTCACCAACGTCGTGGCCTGCATCGTCTCCCTCGGCGCGGGCTTCATCTTCCTGCGTGTGTGGAAGCCCAAGGGTGTCGACAGCCTGCGCGAGCGCATGGAGCTGCCCGCCCAGGAGGAGGTCACGGATCTCAACAGCAGCCGCATTTGGATGGCCCTGCTGCCCTATGCCGTGGTCACCGCTGTCTTCGCCATCGCCACCGCATGGCCGGCCATCTTCGGCTTCCTCCAGGTCAACGTTGCCTGGCCGCTTCTCGACGGCACCGTCTTCGACGCCGAAGGCCACGCCATGGACACCGCCTTCACGTTCAACGTGCTGGGCAACCCGGGAACCCTACTGCTGATTTCCGGCATCATCGTGGCCCTTATCTACATGACCTTCAACGAGAACGGCCGCTACAAGCTGGACGCCTCCGCGCCGCTGACCAAGTTCGGCGAGGTTGTCTCCCGCATGAAGTTCTCCGCGCTGACCATCATCCTGGTCCTCGCACTGGCCTACACCATGAACTACTCCGGCCAAACCATCTCCATCGGCCAGTTCGTAGCTTCTGTCGGCGGCATCTTCGCGCTCTTCTCCCCCGTCCTGGGCTGGATCGGCACCGCCGTCACCGGCTCGGATACCTCCGCCAACGCACTCTTTGCCAACCTGCAGGTCACCGCCGCCGAGCGCATCGGCGTCAATCCGGACCTCATGCTGGCCGCCAATACCTCCGGTGGCGTTGTGGGCAAGATGATCTCCCCGCAGTCACTGGCCATCGCCGCCACCGCCGTGCAGATGGAGGGCGAGGAATCCCGCATCTTCAAGGCGGTCGTGGGCTACTCCGTGGCCTTCCTCGCCGTCGTGTGCGTCGTCGTCTTCCTCATGACCAACGTGCTGGGCTTCTTGGTCCCCTAAAAGGGTTTAGCCATAAAGTTCTACACCACTAACTACCCCCAGATTCGGGCGTCTTCATCGCCCAGTCTGGGGGTTGCCTCATATCGGCCGCGACCGCTGCGACCATCACCGCACGTTAGGAATTTCACAACATTAGTGTTGCGATAAAAAGCCAGGTAGGAGGGGTAATCCTGTGTCGATAATGTGAGTTTTGGGCGGTAGGCTTAAAGGTACACACTCGAAAAATGCCCAGTGCGGCTGTCCTGGTAGCGCGCATCCGAGCACAACTCCGCTGTGCACAGCACGGGACAAGCCACATGGAGGCAGATTAAGGAGCGCTCACAAATGCGAATAGCATTGTTTTCCACCTGCATCGGTGATTCACTCTTCCCCGATGCACACAAGGCCACGGCCCTCATTCTCTCCCGCTTAGGACATGAGGTGGTCTTCCCGGAGCAGCAGACCTGCTGCGGCCAGATGCACATTAACACCGGCTACCAGGAGCAGACCTTGGGCATGATCCGCACTTACGCGGATGCCTTTGCGGATCCGTCCATCGATTACGTCGTCTCCGCCTCCGGCTCCTGTGTAGGGGCCGTGCGCGAGCAGCACGAGATGATTGCAAACCGCTTCGGCACTTCCGCCGATGTGGACGGCGCCAAGAAGGCCGCCGGCAAGACCCTGGACTTGCCGGAGTTTCTTGTCGACGTCGCCGGTGTCACCAACGTCGGTGCCTTCTTCCCCCACCGCGTGACCTACCACCCTTCGTGCCACGGCCTGCGCTTCCTCAAACTGGGTGACCGCCCCTACCAGCTTCTTAAGGAGGTCGAAGGAATCGACCTCGTCCAGCTGCCTAATGCCGAAGAGTGCTGTGGTTTTGGCGGCACCTTCGCCCTCAAGAACGCCGAGGTTTCTGCAGCGATGGTCGGTGACAAGACCCGCCACATCCGTGAAACCGAGGCCGAATATATTACCGGCGGTGACTCCTCCTGCCTGATGAACATTGGAGGCGCTCTGGCTCGCCAGCGCTCCGGTGTTCGCGCTATCCACCTGGCGGAAATCCTCGCCTCCACCAAGGAACACCCGTGGACTCCCACCTCCGCGGCCTACTCCAAGGAGAAGATGCTCTAATGACTTCCTTCCTCGACACCACCCCTCCCCGCGCCCCAGAAGGCTACGGCAACCTGCGCGGTTCGAAGGCGTTCGTGCCGCTGGCACACGTTGGCCTCAATAACGCCACCCAGCGCCGCAACCTGCACCACGCCACCACCACCATTCGCAACAAGCGCCAGCACGCCGTGGAGGAGACCCCGGACTGGGAGCAGCTTCGCGACGCCGGTTCCGCCCTCAAGGATGACGTTGCTGTCCGCATGGGCGAACTGCTAGTCCAGTTCGAAGAGCAGGTAACCAAGCGCGGCGGCATTGTCCACTGGGCACGCGATGCCAAAGAGGCCAACAAGATCATTGAGGGCCTTATCCGCGAAACCGGTGAGACCGACGTGGTCAAGATCAAGTCCATGGCCACCCAGGAGATCGCGCTCAACGAGCACCTGGAAGAGGTCGGTATCCACGCCCAGGAGACTGACCTGGCGGAGCTCATCGTCCAGCTGGGCGAGGATAAGCCTTCCCACATTCTGGTCCCGGCCATCCACCGCAACCGCGCGGAGATTCGGGACATCTTTGTCAACAAGATGCCGAACACCGATGACTCCCTCAAGGCCGAGCCGGCGGAGTTGGCTGAGGCTTCCCGTAGCTTCCTGCGCGAGCAGTTCATGAAGGCCAAGGTCGCCATCTCCGGCGCTAACTTTGGTGTGGCAGAAACCGGCACTATCAACATCGTGGAATCCGAGGGCAACGGCCGCATGTGCCTGACCCTGCCGGAGACCCTCATTACCGTGATGGGCATTGAGAAGCTGGTCCCGACCTTCCAGGACCTCGAGGTCTTCCTGCAGCTGCTGCCGCGCTCCTCCACTGCTGAGCGTATGAACCCGTACACCTCGATGTGGTCCGGTGTGACTGAAGGTGACGGCCCGCAGAACTTCCACATCGTGCTTCTGGACAATGGCCGCACCGCAGCCCTGTCCTCCCCCAAGGGCCACGAAGCACTCAAGTGCATTCGCTGCTCTGCCTGCCTGAACGTCTGCCCGGTCTACGAGCGCGCCGGCGGACACGCCTACGGCTCTGTCTACCCGGGCCCAATTGGCATCTCCCTGACGCCGCAGTTGACTGGTATGAAGGACCACAACGATCCGTCGGCAAGCTTGCCCTATGCCTGCTCCCTGTGTGGCCGTTGCGACGAGGTATGCCCGGTGCGCATCCCCCTCTCCCAGGTCATTCTGGAAAACCGCTACCAGAAGGTCACTAACGCCACCCCGCCGGTGGAGGAAAAGCTCTTCCAAGTCGTGGAGCTGGTGTGGAAGAACCCGAAGATCTGGAACCAGATCACCCACATGGTGGCGCTCGGCCGTGTCCTCGGTGGCTTCAACGGAGTCATCGACAAGCTACCGCTGTTCATGTCCGGTTGGTCCGAGGTACGCGATACTGCCGTTCCTCCGAAGAAGTCCTTCCGCCAATGGTTCAACTCTGACGAAGCTCAAGAACTCCTCGCCCAAGCCAAGAAGGAGGGCATCAAGTGACCACCGCCAAAGAGGAAATCCTCGACCGCATTGCCGCCGCCCAAAAGCAGGCCGGTTTGCCGGACCACGTAGACATCCCGCGCGAGTACCAGAAGGAAGGCACGCTCAACGCCGACGAGCTGCGTGAGATGCTGGTAGGCCGCCTCGAGGACTACAAGGCTGACGTGCACGTCACCGATGAGTCCGGCCTGAACTCCACTCTCGTGGACATCCTGAAGGAGCGCGGCTGCTCGAACGTCGTTTACGCACCCGGCATGGACGCTGGGCTTCTCGACGGCTTCGAAGGCACCATCACCCCAGATGACAACGCCAAGGACCCGCGTGAGCTCGACGCTGTCGACGCCGTGGTGACCGAATCTCACGTCACCTCCGCGCAGACCGGCACCATCGTGCTCGAATCCAATGAGACCTGTGGCCGCCGCGCGCTGACCTTGGTGCCGGACCGTCACGTGTGCATCGTGCGCAAGGACCAGATTGTCTACGGTGTCCCGGAGATGGTCTCCCGCATGAACCCGGAGCGCCCGGCAACGTGGATCTCGGGCCCTTCCGCGACCTCGGATATCGAGCTCTCCCGCGTGGAAGGTGTCCACGGCCCGCGTGATCTCATTGTGGTGATTGTTAAGTAGTGAGGCTTTCGGGGGCACCCGCCCTGTATGAGAGCTCGGCTCACATCACCCCTGACGCATAGGATAAGGCTCGTACCAATTTACGATTTTAGGAGCCTTGTTCTATGCGTCTTTCTCGCGTTTTAGGTTCGGTTCTAGGACCTGTAGCCATCGCCGCTGGCTTGGTTGCGGCACCTGCCGTTGCTCACGCTGACCAGCCCGTCATCAACTGGGGGCCGTGCCCAGAAGGGGTCACCGAGGAGCGCGCCGAATGCGGCCACGTGACTGTGCCGACCTACCATAATGCTCCCGAGAAGGGCACTATCGACGTCGGCCTCATCCGTCTGAAGGCCACGGGCGAGCGCCAAGGCACTCTGTTTACCAACCCGGGCGGTCCAGGCGGTGACGCGTACAGCTGGGTCAATTCCGCTGCCTGGCCAGAGGAAGTCAAACAAGGCTACGACATCATCGGCGTTCAGCCGCGTGGTTTGCGCGAGTCCGCACAGGTGAACTGCTCGTCAACTGAGGCGGGCGGAAACCTTCTGGAACAGCTGACGCATATCGGCTCCATTACCCGCGATGACTGCGAGAAGAACACTCCGGGCTACACCGATTCCCTGACCACGGAGAACACCGCCAAGGACTGGGATGTTGTGCGCCAAGCACTTGGTGAGGAGAAGATCAACATCTTCGGCCTTTCCTACGGCACTTTCTTGGGGTCCACGTACTCCACGCTCTACCCGGAGCACACCGACAAGGTCGTGCTTGACTCCGGAATGAACCCCAACATGGCGTGGAACCAAATTTTCGCTTCCCAGCAGGCTGGTTATGAGAATGCTCTGCATGACTTCTTTAACTATGTGGCTAAGAACGACGCCACCTACCACGCCGGCACGACCCCGCTGAAGGCCTACGAGCGCTGGTCTCAGATTGTGGCCGCAGAGGCGGGCGTGCGCCCCACCGTGCTTCCTCCGAACGCGCAGATTGGTGACCTCCCACAGGGGCTCGAGTTTGCCGGCCAGCCCGGCGCCAATGTCATGACTGCGACCGGTGAGCTGCGCGTGCAGGCAGAGCACCTCGCGGGCAAGGTCCGGAACCCGCAGGCTGTTCAGGCCACTTCGCCGACGCTCACCGCTACCCGTGACCTCCTTCCCCGCCCGGAGTCGTGGGACTCCCTAGCCAAGCACATTGGCGGCGTCGAAGCCATCAACTTTGAGGAGCAGGCCGCACAGCAGGGCGAGCAGGACCCGCAGAAGGTCCAGCAAGAGATTCTCAACTCCATGAGCATGCAGAACATCATCATGTGCAATGAGAACACTGCGCCGACGGATCCGGCCTTCATCCCGGCCTTCCTCTGGTCTAACTATGTCACCGTTGACCCGTTCTCACTGTTCAACGCGATGTATGCCTCCGGCGCCGGTTGCTCCGGCCGCGCACCGATCACTACCCCGATTGCCGTTTCTGGTGACAAGCTGCAGACCAAGCCACTGCAGCTGCAGGCTACCGGTGACCCGCAGACCCCATATGCCTTCTACCGCGGCCTGTCTGACCCGATGCAGTCCCGCGTGGTGACCGTCCACGGCCCGGGTCACGGCCACTTCGCGGTGGGCAACAAGGCTGTTGACCAGATTGTGGTTGACTACCTGCGCACTGGTGACGTCCACACCGCGGATGCCCCGGGCTTCTTTGACCAGCCCCAGGCTCAGGAGCAGCCCGCCCAGTAGTAGGAACGGCGGGAACCATGAAGGAGTGGCTGTCCTAGCACTCCTTCTTTCCCACCACACCCCCATCGGCGCTAGGCCAATTACTGCGCTCTAGCCTTTATAGGTTAGAATCGCATCGTTGGCATTTCGCCAGCAATGCCCTTGTAGCTCAGCGGATTAGAGCATCGGTTTCCGGTACCGAAGGTCGCAGGTTCGATCCCTGTCAGGGGCACTTTTTCATGCCCGCCTACCCCGAATCGGCCAGTACGCCCCGGCCCACTTTTTACGACGCCACGTTTGCGGGTGGGCGGATTGTCTCATTTTGCATCTCCCCAGACCTGAAACCGGCTTAAGGGACATTTCGTGTGGATTTGCGGCGTGTCGCACTAAGGGACATTTCGTGTGGATTTAGGAGCGTCCGGCCCAGCCTTTTCTTATGCCTAAGCTGGGGTTCGTCGTGTGAGTTCTTCTTTCGTCTAGGGCGCGTATGCCGCTTTCCCATTGCGTCCGAAGTCTTGAGGCCTGGCTAGGTCCAGTGGATGTACAGGGGCTTCGGTGCGGACGTCGCCATAGGAATTGGCCTAATCGCACCAGCTGCGGCTTACCTACCACAGACCTAGTGCTATCCGTTGTTGATTTCACAGATCGGGCCGTTGGAACCGATTCAAAATCAAGATCAAGGAATTATCCCAGGCTGCCCCGAGAATCCGTATCGGTTTATCCACACGAAATGTCCCTTAAGCCCTGAAACCCGCAACCTGCAGGTGGGCGTCGTCAAGCGCCCTCCGGCACCAAGCACGGCCACTCACGTGGGAAGTTTCGGGATCGAGGTCTGGGGATATGGAACTAGTGCAAGCGCGCCTTAATATCCGCAACTACTTCTTCCGGGTTCTTCGCCGAAGCAATGAGAGAACTCCGGCCCCATTCAATGCGCACCGTCGGCCCAGAGACGATATAGGCTGGTGCGCCATCGACGATGCGCGGGCCCGCACCTTCTTTAAGCCCCGTCTCAGGACCGATACTCACCCCGGTGATCTCGCGCAGGGGAATTCTCTTTGTGAAGACGCCAAAGACGGACACCGCAACCTCGCCATCGTTGACGACGATCTTCACCCGCATCAGAAGGCAGGCCACGGTTGCAATGATGACCAGGGCACCAAATAGGATTGCTGCCCACGTGGAATCAATCATCGTGGGCACCACCGCTGCCACGACGGCAAGGCCAACGACTATTCCCATCCACAGGAGCGGACCGTTGAGATAGCGAATGTAGATGCGAGAGTCCATGGAGTTCAGGCTATCGGATTAACGCTCTCCCGGACGAATACGCCCTTCGCGCTCACCGAAAGGACGGGCGGCGGCTGATCATGGAACGACGGTGAGCGCGAAGGGCGTAGGAGTCATCATGCCTCGAGACATCGCACTCGGAGATTAATTCTCAGGCTTAGCAGTGGCTCAAGCCGCCTGATGGATCCACGGCACGAGTTAGAGAGATGAGCCTGGTGATAAAGAGGAAGCCCCAGCAGACAAATCTGCTGGGGCTTAAAGTCAAGCTGTTCTCCCCCTGCCAGGCGGCAGCGAGGGAGCGAACCAGGTTACTGGGTGATGTACTGGTTGACGATCGGCTGGGTGATGTCCAAGGTGCCGTGCTCGATGTAGTACATGCCGAACATCATGGCGCCCAGCATCACCACGGAGAGAAGCATGGAGGGAATCCACTGAACGAAGACGGATACCCAGCCGTCAGCCTTGTCACGTGCAGCTGCTTCGCGCTGTTCCTGAGCCAAATCGCGCTCGACCATTATGTTTTGTCCTTTCACTTAGCTCCCCTAGCCAGATGGCGCTCTCGCTCAAGCTGCCTCTGAAAAGCGCGGGGATGCTCGCCCTTTAACACAGAGTATCTTAGCAGTTTAAACAGAGCCGCCCGTAGTTAAACCCAGTAAATCTAGCCGCCATCCACCTTTAGGATGACACCGACTGTGGGCTAGACCCCAGGGTCTTCGTTGTTGTTGAGCGCTTCGACGAATCCCTCGCGGTCTTGGAACATACGCTCAATATCCTCATCCGCGCCGATAATCCACAGCTGCGAGGCGTCATCGAAGGTCAGCGCGCCCTCTGGGTGCTGCTCGAGGGCCGCCTCAAGCGCGGTGGCTTGTTCCTCGGAGAGCTCATCCAGATCATCGACCGGGCCGACTTGGGTGCTGAGCTCTTTCAGCGGAGTAATGCCGTACGTAGCGTACTGGCGCTCGGGATGCTCAAACAGTTCTTGTCCCATCATGGTGCGGACAGATCACCTCCAGGTGAGTAAACGGTCGAAAACTAACACTACCCGTACGAAGCACAACTAGTCGGTGTGAATACCCAAGCGCTCATCCGGCACGAAGCCGTCATATCCCGGAAGGTTGTCTTCTGAAAGGACGCCCTCGCAGAAACGCAGGACCGCCGGAGCGTCGGCAGGATCGAGGTGATCAAAAACCATGCGGCGCACGGACTCGACGTGCTCAGGTACCGCCGCCTCAAGGCGCTCCCGGCCGGACTTCGTCATGACGACCTCCACGCCACGCGCATCGCCCGCACATTTTTCCTTGCGCACCAAACCCCGTTTTTCCATACGGGTGATTTGGTGGGAGGCGCGGGAGCGGTCCCACTCCAACTCCGTGCATAAGTCGCGCAGGCGCCGCGTGTGCTCGGGTGCTTCCGAAAGAGAAACAAGCACCGAAAACTCCGCGGCTGAGATATCGCCGCAGGCCAACAGGGTTTCCTCCATACCGCGATTGATCTTGCGAATGCTAGCTAGAATGTGGCGCCACAGGTCCTGTTCGCTTTCGGTGAGCCATCGAGTGTCCGCTGTCATGGCTCATACCCTACACTCCGGGGCTTAGGCCCTTGTAAGTTTCTCCATATCTAGCTCCATGCGCCCAGGCACCCAGGAATAGCGCTGCGGCATACAGGTCAGCACGATGACCTGAGTGCTTTTTCCTGCCTTACTAAACAGCGCCGCCATGAGCTGAAGGCGCTGGGAGTCCGTGGAACCCAACGCATCATCGATCAGAACAGGCACCGGTTCATCGGACACCAGCTGAGCAATGGCGAAGCGCGTCAGGATGCTCAACTGCTCTTTGGCACCGCCAGAGAGCGCGTCAAAAGACACGGTCTCACCGTCGCGGCTGCGAGCTTCGACCTTGAGCTCTTCCGACAGCTCGAAGTCCACATCCCCACCGAAGACTGTTCGCGCCAAGCTATTGAGCGCTGTGACAAACGGCGCGGCATAGCGCTGGCGCGCGGCGTCACGGTGGCGCAGCATGAGTGTGCGCAGATAACGCGCAGCCTCCGCGCGACGCTCGATAGCGGCGTGGCGCTCACGAGCAACCTCGAGCTCGGCGGCGGCTTTCTCCGCATCCTCAGCCGCACCGGAATGCATATCGATGAGTCCTCGGAACTCGCGCATGTCACCGACCGCTGCATTCACCGCTGCCTTCAGGGAATCCACGTGTGTACGCGCTCCCTTGGCAAGATGCTCGGCGGTGTCCACGTCTACCGCGGACATCTCCGCCAGTACTTCTCTTTCCTCCTGCAGCTTGGCCTGTGCTGCCTCGATAGCCGTGGTCACGTCGGCATCACTGAGCTGAGCACGGGCGGCCTCCACGGCTGCGGCCTTGGCATCGCGCTGAGCGGTTGCCTCCTCCGCGCGCACGGTGGCTACCTCTAATGCCGCGCCAGCCTTGTTCTCACGGTAGGGTGCCACAGCGCGGTCGAGTTCATCGAGCTTCCTGCGTAGCTCCTCTTCCTCCTGCTCCACCACGTCTAGCTCTCGCGGTTCCGCGGCCTCCTCAGCACCCTCGACGTCCTCAGCCTCTTCTGCGTCGGCCTCAAAACGCGCACGCAGTTCACCGAGGTCCTCCCCTCCCAACGCGGCAGCCAGTTCGCGCGCCGCGGAATCCGCGGCGGATGCGAGTTCGGTGTGTTTCTCGTGAGCGGCACGGGCGGACTCGAGGTCTTCGCGCCCGGCGTCCTCAAGCAGGCGCGCGAGCTCAGCGCGAGCCTTCTCCACGCCTTCCTCGCCGCTTTCGCCGGCACCGGCGGCATAGCGGGCGGTGACCTCGCCTACCTGAAGGGTCGTGCCCTCACGCAGCTCGACTACAAGTTCTTCACCGCTCTCCAGAGAGCGTTCCTCGCCATCGACGGCGACGGAGCCTTTCCCGGAAAAGTACAGCTTGGCAGCAGCCGCCGCTCGCAGGCGCTCCTGGACAGTGACCTCACGAGCCGCGTCTTCCAGTGCTTTCAAGTTTGGTACGTCTGGAGCGGCAGCCAGCTCACGGCGGCGCGACGCCAAGGTCTCTTCCAGCTTGGTCAACGCTTCGAGGCGGGTGCCCAAGGCCTCGCGTTCTGCGCGCCGCTGCGCGCGGCGGGCGCGCTGGCGCTCCTCGCGCACGGCCTCGTAGCGCTCATGAACCTCGGCGCGTTCTTCCTCTAGTTTCGTGCGGGCGGCAGACTCTTCCTCGGCGCGCTCGCGGGCTTCGCTAACAGCAGTTGCGGCACGCTCGGCCGCTTCAACCGCTGCGGAGTGCTCAGCAATCACAGCCTTGCGCCGCGCCGATTCCTCCTCCGCGCGCGTCACAGCTTCCGCTGCCCGGGTCACCGCTGCCTCCTGCGCGGTGACCTTCTCCTGGGCGGCCCGGGCGGCGACTAGTTCGCCGTCACGGCGCTCGCACTCTTCTACGGCCTCCGGCAAAGCCGCTTCGGCCTCGGACTTCTTCAGCTCGGCGGCTTCATAGCGCTCCACCACGCCGTCGAGCTCACGGAGCGCAGACTCAGCGTTCGCGTGCTCCTCCTCCGCCTCTGACAGCGCGGCGATTGCGGCCTTATAGTCTCCCGCCGGCTTATCCGTCTTCGCGGTGAAATACTCCTTGTACTCCGCCTCGATGCGCGTGAGCAGCTCGGAGTCTTCCGCCACGGCATTCGCCCCGGTCTGCTCCTCTAGCGCCGCAGTAAGGGAAGGAATGCCCACGGCGGCGATGCCCTCGTGGCTATCGTCTTGGCGGACGAAGAGGGCGTCGACAAGCGCGCGGTCCATATGTTCACTGAGAATGCGCTCGAGCTCCCCATCCGCTTCCGCACCGGTCCACTGGCCCGGGCGCGGGGAGAACACATGCAGCTCCGAGGTGCGCTTCTTCACCCACCGCTTGTGGATGCGGAAATGATAGGGCCCCACGGTGGCCTCCAGCGTGACCTCTGGACCCACATCGCGGCCGGCGGGCTGCAGCGCCCTCACCGCCTTAGAGTTGGCGGTGTGTTTTTGCGTCAGCACAAAATCAATAGACTCCACCAATGTGGATTTGCCAGCCTCATTCGGCCCGCCGATGACCACCACACCGGTTTCTGGAAGGTCCTTGACCTCCAGGTGATCCACGCCCCGGACATTATTGAGTTCAACAGAATGTAGCTGCATCATGATTAAGCTCCCTTCGCGCTGAGGCGGAACAGCAGGTTGGCGGCGTCGCGGGCGGTGGGATCATCTAAGTCCTCAAGCAGCTCCGCCAGGGCATCCGCGGCATAACCGCTCAAACTCAACTCGCTGAGCTCCTCTTCGGAGGGCACCAGATGCAGGTCCATGGTTCTCTCGCGCGGCTTGAGGGAGGCAAAGACCTCCTCCAGCTCCGCCAGCCCCTGCTCCAGACGAGCCTGCGCGCTCAAACCCACGGTGCCACGCAGGCTGTATTTCACCGCGGTACGAATCTTCTCCGGCACGGCCTCGAGCTCCGCAAGGAAGCTTTCGACCTCCTCGAGTGAGTCAACGTCCGCATCAATCGCCCGGAAGTCCCAGCGACCGACGCGGTGCTTGGCGACGTCCACCCGCTCCCCCTCAACGGTCACCACCAAGGCATTGCCCGAATCGCGCTCCCTATCGTCGAAGGCCGTAGTCTCCGGGCTGCCGGAGAACCACACCTTGCCGGTACGGCCCAGCGATTCCGTGGAGTGCGTATCCCCCAAGGCCAGATAATCAATAACGCCTTTATCCAGGCACTCCTCCACGAAGGAGAGGTCGATAGTATCAGCGTCCGAGTCCTCGCCCTCGCCCGCGCGGGACTCCACCTGGCCATGCCCCACCGCGATGCGAACCGTGCCCTCATCGGCAGGCTGCAGCGGCTCCAGCGCGCGGCGCACCAGGTCATAATTAGCCCGCTTGGACAGGTAGGGAGCGCCGACGATTTCCACGCCTGGGCGCACCTCGATGGGCTCTGAATCCGCGATGACGTGCACGTTATCCGCAAAGGAGTTGAAGAAGATGGAATCCGCCACGAGAGGATCGTGGTTGCCGGGCAGCAGGTAGACCGGCACCGGCAGGCGCTTGAACATGTCCTTGGCACGCAGCAGCGTGGATTTGTTCAAGGAGTTGTGCTCAAACACATCACCGGCCACGACGATGAACTCCGCCCCTGTCTCGGTGGCCAACTCCCCTAGCCGCAGGACCGCTGCTTCGCGGTCATCATCAAAGCGCGACTGCGCGGCGGGACTTAAAAACCAGCGTGTCATTCCCAGCTGGAAATCTGAGGTGTGGATGAACGTAACCGCGGCCATGCAAACTCCCTACAACGTGGTCCAGGGCTGGCGCTTGAGCCTCTCCCCTGGGGTGGCAATGTCTAGTGCGTCAGATGATAGTAAAGGTCCTCGACATCGGAGACGGCCCGAAGCAAATCTATGTTCGTATGGCTGACAGACCTCATGGCCTTGCGCAGCAACTCCGGGTCGGAATCATCGACAGCGGGAGCGGTCTTCGGCTCCGGCAGGGGCGGGAGTTCTCGCCCCTCCCAGAACAAGGCATTGCGCTCCTCGGCAGAGATTTCAGAGGCCGCGGAAGCGGAATAAGAGTCCTCCGAGGCCGCCTTGGCCTGCTCCATGACCGCTTGCTCCAGCCGCGCAAAATCGAGGCCACGCAGGGCGAAGATAACGGACGGGTCAGCGTCCATGCGCGCGGCCAGTCGGTCCGCCACCGCCACGACGTGCTTGCACACGTACTCCGGGTCGGGGCAGGTGCAAGAGAAACGGAGGTCGTCGGGGTATTCGGCGATGAGGATGTCGAGGGAGGCGTCGGCAAGCATGCCCTCCCTAGCCTTCGCCACGGAGTTGGGGGTGCGCGCGAACATCTCCGACAGCCGCCCGATGTCCTCGTTGTTGCGGTAAGGCACCTGGATGAGCACCGCGAAAGGTTCGTTCTGAGAGCCCGCGACTTTGCCGTGCACAGCACCATTGCGCACATCGAGGCCCACGACATGCCCCTCGGTGGCGTACTGGCGCCCGCGGCGAATGCGGCCGGAATCCGTCTGCTGGTTCACGAAATTGAGCAGGCGCGTGGCCGCCGGCTGCATGGTGCGCACGCGGTCAACGCGGTTGACCTCCTCCGGCGTGCTCACGCGCTTGCGGGTGCCGAAGTTGGCGTAGATGACGTTATTGTCCTCAGGATTCTTCGGTGCCATTTACTTCTCCTGCTCCCTATAGCTCATGAGATCCGCCAGCTGCTCAGGGCTCAGTTCGGTGAGCCAGCCCTCGCCCTCGCCCACGACGGCACCGGCCAACTGTGTCTTGCCGTCGAGGATGTCCTGGATGGATTCCTCCAAGGTACCGGCGGTAATCATCTTGTACACCTGCACGTTGCGCTGCTGGCCGATGCGGAAGGCGCGGTCCGTGGCTTGGTTCTCCACCGCCGGATTCCACCAGCGGTCCATGTGCACGACAATCGACGCCGCCGTGAGGTTCAGCCCCGTACCACCCGCCTTGAGCGAGAGCAGCATGACGGGCGCGCCGTTATCGGCCTGGAATTCCTCCACCATCTGATCGCGCCGGTTCTTGCTGACCCCGCCATGGAGGAAGGGAATCTCGCAGCCCAGTTGTTCAGAGAGGTAAGGCTGGAGAACGTCGCCGAAGGCCTTGTACTGGGTAAAGATCAGTACGCGTTCCTGAGATTCGATGGCCTGGTCGATGATCCGCATGAGCTCCTCCACCTTGCCGGAGCGGTGCTTGCCCTTGATGGTGACGGGGCTACCATCGGCCAAGAAGTGCGCCGGGTGGTTGCAGATCTGCTTGATGCGTGTCAGCGATGCCAGGATGAGGCCGCGGCGCGAGATGCCCTCTTTCTTCTTCGCCAGGGCCTGCTCCACGTCATTGACCAGGGCCTTGTAGAGTGCTGCCTGCTCATCGGTCATGCGCACGGTGATGATCTGCTCGGACTTCTCCGGCAGGTCATCGATGATATTCGGGTCCGTCTTGAGACGGCGCAGGATGAACGGGCCTGTGAGCAGGCGCAGGCGCTCCGCCATAACATCGCTGCCTTCGCGCTCGATGGCCTTGGCAAAGTGGTTGCGGAAGAAGGAGGCCGAGCCCAAGATTCCCGGGTTGCAATAGTCCAGGATGGAGCGCATCTCTGACAGGCGGTTCTCAATCGGCGTGCCGGTCAGCGCCACGCGGTGACGTGACGGGATGGCGCGCACCGCCTTGGAGGAGCGCGTGGAGGCGTTCTTGATCGCCTGAGCCTCATCGAGGACCACGCGGTCCCACTCCACATTGCTCAAGGTCAAAAAGTCACGGCTGACCGTGCCATAGGAGGTAATGACGATATCGGCCTCCTGAGCTGCGCTGACCAATTCCTCGCCCTTCAGGCGCCCAGTGCCGTGTTGCACCATGACCTTAAAGTCCGGTACGAAGCGCGTAGCTTCCCTAGCCCAGTTGCCCACCACGGAGGTCGGCGCGACGACGAGGGTGGGCTTCCAGGCTTCAGCCTCCCCATCTTCCTTGTCCGGCGCGTCCTCGTGGGCAGCCTTTTCCACCGCCAGCAAAGACAGCAGCTGCAGGGTCTTGCCCAAACCCATGTCATCTGCCAGCACCGCGCCGATGTTGTTGCGGGACATCCAGTACAGCCAGTCGACGCCTCGGCGCTGGTACTCGCGCAGCTCGGCATGGACCGTATCGGGGATCTCCACGCGGTCAGGTGCCGTACTATCCAGCCCGCCGAGCAGCGAGGTATGCCACTCGGATCCGGTGAAGGCCACGGGGTCCTCCGCCATGGACTTCAAGGCCATCTCGCGCAGGTCTGCAAGCGTTACCGCTTCTTCTTGCTCACCCTCATTGAATTCCTTGCGGCGGCGCTCCACCTCGGCCACCAATTCTTCCCAGCCGGGCTGTTCCAGCTGGCGCGCCATCTCTGCGGTAGCGGCGAGTTGCTCCAACTCCTTCAGGGCGCGCTTTCGTGCGGTATCGGCCAACTCGCGCATGTACTGCGAGATCTTGTTCAAGGCCTGGGTATCCGCCATGACCCACTCGCCGCGCAAACGAATCAGCCCGGACTTAGAAGTGATGAGCTCTTGCATTTCGGCGTCGGTAAGCTGCGTGTCACCCACCGAGAGCTTCCAGTCATAGCTGAACAGCTTCTCCATACCAATGTGCGCCTTGGTGGCAGCATCGGCCGGATCACGGACCTCCGTGGTTTCCAGCTTGGCCTTGGTCTCCATATGGGACCAAGACTTGGGCAGCAGCACGGTGAAACCGGCCTTGCGCAGGGCAGCGGCGTCGTGGGTAACAAAATCGACGAGCTGCTCGGTGGTCAGGTAGACGTCCCAGTCCCCCGCATTCCGGCTCGCCGGGGCGGAGTTGTACTTCAGCCGCGGAGCCACGTCGAAGGCATGGCGGCGGGCCTCACGCAGCTTCTCGACGCTCCCCCGATCCAACTGGTCCTGCCGCACCGGCAGCGGCGAATCCGTACCGGAGCGCACCAGCAGGCGAATGGGCCACGCTGCGTCCTCGACGGAGTCGGTACTATTTGGCGGCTCCTCCACGAGGAAGACGAGCTGCAGGTCAACGGAGGTAATGGAATCTTTCCACTCATTGAGCCCACGCAGCAGCTGGGCGCGCCCCTTCTTGACCGGCGCGGTCTTCAGCAGTGCCTGGGCAAACTCATGCCAGGGCGCGGCGCGTGGGGCATCGATCTGCGGGCGCAATTGGGTATAGGCAATCCAGTGCGTGAGCTCATCGGCCAAATCATCCGAGAGCGCCCGGTTATTAATGGAGAGGATGCCGGGCGCAGAAGCCAGCATTTCCGCCAGCCAACTGCGCTCGCCCAGACCGGACGCCAGTTGCCACATGGGGTACCACTCGCCTGCTTGATAGGATAGGCGGATGGTCACGCGGCCGGCACGGACGAAACGGTACAGGCCGCGATAGGCGCGGATGAGCCACAGGAGGTCCGGTGCGATAGCTGCACGCTGTTCCGCCGAAACCGCCTGGCTATCGGTATCGAGGTATTCCAGTTTGGCCAGCGTCTCCACTGCCTCATCCGGGGCGAACATGGCCATGGGGACCATGAGGGAGACATCTTTGCCCTTCGGTGTGCGGAGGGAGACGCGCGCTCGGTTGCGGAAGGTCTTCTTGCTCAAAATGGTATCGACCACATCCGGAAAGGTTCCCTCCGGGACTGCTGAGGGCATGACGATCTTGTGCCCTTCGACCTGTTCGATCCATAGACTCAGGCCGGAGACGGGCAGCCAGAGGCCATGCAGCAGGTAAGAAGCCATAGAGGCCAGTTTAGCAGCACACCTTTGTGGGGAAAGGGTTGCAGAAAGTTCCCGATTCCTGCCCAAATACGCAATTGTTACAGTCTCGTTACATAACGGCGTAACACCAGTAAGACCGTACATTAGGCTGTGACCAAGGTAACCAAATACTGGTCAATCAGCCAATTTTCAGTTGGGTAGGGCCTTTTGCCTCGTTAGCGTGGATGAGTCCTATTCTTAATCTCAATCTCAAGGAGAGATCAGTGCAAGACTCCACTTGGTATGTCGTTGCGATGATCATCTACCTGCTTGCCATGGCCGCCATTGGCTTCTGGAGCTACAAGCAGACGGATGAGTACGACGACTACGTTCTCGCCGGCCGCGGCCTTCACCCGTTCGTAGCCGCCCTATCCGCCGGCGCCTCCGATATGTCCGGCTGGCTGCTTATGGGCCTGCCGGGCGCTTTGTTCCTGACCGGTATGTCCGAGCTATGGATGGCCATCGGCCTTCTCATCGGTGCTTGGGCCAACTGGAAGTGGGTCGCGCCGCGTCTGCGCTCCTACTCCGAGATCGCCGGCAATTCAATTACCGTTCCCTCCTTCTTTGAGAACCGCCTGCACGATAAGTCGCGCCTGCTGCGCATTATCGCGGCGGCAATCATTATCTTCTTCTTTACCTTCTACGTCTCCTCCGGCATGGTGGCCGGCGGCCGCTACTTCGAGTCCAGCTTCGGCGGTGACTACATGGTCGGCATGCTCGTCGTGGCTGCCGTGACGGTCTTCTACACCTTCGTCGGCGGCTTCCTCGCGGTGTCCTACACCGATACCGTCCAGGGCCTGCTCATGTTCGCCTCTCTCATCATCGTGCCGATCATGGTGCTCTTCTCCTTGGACAACCCGGGCGAGATTTTCAGCTTCGCCGCTGAGAACCCGTACGCCACCGGTGGTGTAATTGAGAACCCCGATTACTTCTCCTTGTTCTCTGGTGTGTCTGCCGCCGTCATCATCGGCAACCTGGCCTGGGGCTTGGGCTACTTTGGCCAGCCGCACATCATCGTGCGCTTCATGGCGCTGCGTAAGCCTTCCGACGCCCGCGCGGGCCGCTTCTACGGTGTGAGCTGGATGGGCATCTCCCTCATCGGCGCTATTTTCGTCGCGCTCTCCGGCACGGTTTTCTTCACTGAGACCAGCCACTCCATCACTGACCAGGAGAACTACGAGACCATCTTCCTGGACATGGCACAGGTTATGTTCCACCCGCTCTTCGCAGGTCTGGTCCTGACCGCCGTTCTGGCAGCCATCATGTCCACGATGTCCTCCCAGATGCTCGTGGTCTCCACCTCCCTCATTGAGGACCTCTACCTCATCTTCGCTAAGAAGAAGCCGCGCCAAGAGGTTCTCATCAACCTGTCCCGCACCGCCGTCGTGGCCATCGCCGTCATCGCTGCTGTGCTGGCCATTAACCCGTCGGATTCAATTCTGGGCTTGGTTGGCTTCGCGTGGGCCGGCTTCGGTTCCGCCTTCGGCCCACTGGTGCTGCTGTCGCTGTACTGGAAGCGCCTCAACTCCACCGGCGCCATCGCCGGCATGATCACCGGTGCTGTCGTTGCGATTGGCTGGGGCATGAGCCCGCTGGGTGATACCCTCTACGAGCTGGTACCGGGCTTCATCTCCGCTCTGCTCGTGACTGTCGGCGTTTCGCTGGCCACCAAGGCTCCGGATGAGAAGGTCACCCAGGAGTTCGAGGAGGCAACCCGCCTGGCCAAGCTCGTTGAAAAGAACGATGACTTGGACTTCGAGGAGGCAGCGGAGCAGGTTCAGAAGTAGGCCTCTCCCCTTCTCCCCCTCGCGCGCGAACCCCGCTCCAGCAGTCCAGTTACTGCTGTGGCGGGGTTTCGCTTGTGATTGGATCGGATGGCTCTACATGGTCGCTACTCAAAAGGCATTTCTCAAAAGGTGCCTTTGCTTCGAGAACGCCGTGTGCGAGCCTTTAAAAGGTTTCTTTGCCCCCAAAGAAACCTTCTTACTGATGCCTTCTGGGAAATGCCTTATGACTGCATCCATGTAGCCCCTCTGCGCACTCACAGGCTTCCTGCTCATACGGGAACCGCGAACACCCCCGCGCAGTCTAAAAGTCCATGAACCTGCGCACGGCCTATATAGGCTTACTTTCCGTCGCAACCGTTGTCTACGGCGGCTATCACCTCCTCCCAGGCCCAGACCTGGGCGTGGCAACCGTGCCCGCGCGCGTGGAGGTCCCCGGCTACGAACGGGAAGACTTCGGCGGATGGGCGCCTGGAACGCGGGACAACGTCAAGGCTGCGCAGACTATCGACGGGGCCCTCTACGATCCCTATGCCCGCGCACCCGCGCCGGACCGCGTGGAAGTTGACCACGTCTTCCCGCTCGCGGCGGCCTGGGACCTTGGGGCATCAGTGTGGCCGCCGGATAAGAAGATGGCCTTTGCTAACGATCCGCTCAACCTCGTCGCCACCGCCCGCAACCTCAACCAGGCCAAGTCCGATTCTCTGCCGGCCGATTGGCTTCCGCCCGCCGACCGTTGCGACTACTCGCAGCGGCTCGCGGCAGTGGCCCGCAAATACCAACTGCCGCTGCCCTCCCGCGACTACGTGGTCATGCGCCACCAGTGTCGATTCGATTTCATCTCACCGCGCCGTTAGACTCTCGCAGGGAAAAGCCCCGTACAGAAAGGTATAAGCACCCTCCCATGACTAACTTGCTCATCTTCCTCCACGCCTTCACCGCTATTTTGTTGGTCGGTACCGTGTGTATCTCCACCTCCGCCTTCCCCGGCCAGCTGGCAAAGGCGGCCTCCGGTGATACTTCTGCGGCTGGTGCCGCCGGTGTCCTCAACAAGATCACCTCGACGTATGGCTATATCTCCGCTATTGTTCCGGTCATTGGTCTAGCTGTCTTCCTTACTGACCTCAATACCTACAAGTCCCAGGTCCAGTTCCACATTGCTCTTCTTCTGGCCGTCATCGCCTGGGTTATTCTGCTCGTCGTGGTCATCCCGAAGCAGAACCAGGCCATGTCCGCGATTGCTGCCCCAGGCAGCGCCGATGTGGCCAAGCTAAAGAAGCAGCTGGCTATGTTCTCCGGCATCTTCAACCTGCTGTGGGTTGTGTGCGCCATCCTGATGTACGTCTAATCCTTCGGGTTTAGGCCCCAATAGCGAAACCTCCCAGGCTCTTATGAGCTTGGGAGGTTTCTGGATCTAACGCCGCCGCGACGCCGAGCGGAGGCTAGTCGCGCCAGCCGCCGCGGCGTCCACCACGATCACGGCCGCGTCCACCGCGGTCACGGTCACGGTATCCGCCACGATCACCGCGTCCACCACGTCCGCGCCCGCCGTAACCGCCGCGGCCGCGGTCATCGTCGAAGTTCCGGCGCGGTGGGCGTCCGGTATCCTTCTGGATCTTGATGAGCTGGCCAGAAATGCGGGTGTCCTTGAGACGGTCCAGCACCGCCGGGTCCAGGTTCTTCGGCAGGTCCACCAGGGTGTGGCCCACCGCGATGGTGATGCGGCCGAAGTCCTTGGAGGTCAGGCCACCTTCGTTGGCCAACGCACCCACAATGGCGCCGGGGCGCACGCCTTGGCGCTTGCCGACGTCCAGCCGGTACGTCTCAAAGTCCCCGTCCGGGCGGCGCGGGCCGCGGTCACGGCCCCTATCGCGGTCACGGCCACCACGATCACGGTCGCGGTCGCGCCCGCGGCCGTCGCGCTCAAAGCGATCGCGCTCACGGCGGTCCTTCTTGGACACCGGGCGCTCCTTGAGCAGGAAGTCCGTTCCGCCCTGCAGCTGCACAGCCAGGGAGGCCGCGATGTCATCCATCGCCACGTTCTCTGCCGCAGAGTATTCGCGCACCATGTCGCGGAAGAAGTCGAACTGCTTGTCCTGCTGGGAGGCACCGATGGCCGCGAAGAACTTCTCCTTACGCTTGGCATTGACCTCATCCGCGGTCGGGAGATCCATCTCCTCCAAGCGGGCGTTGGTCACGCGCTCGATGGAGCGCAGCATGCGGCGCTCACGTGGGGTGACGAACAGGATGGCCTCGCCGGTGCGGCCAGCACGGCCGGTACGGCCGATGCGGTGCACGTAGGACTCGGTGTCATTCGGGATGTCGTAGTTGACCACGTGGGTGATGCGGTCGACGTCGAGGCCGCGGGCGGCAACGTCGGTGGCCACCAGGATGTCCAGGCGGCCATCCTTGAGCTGATCGACGGTACGCTCACGCTGCTGCTGCGCGATATCGCCGTTAATGGCAGCGGCGTTGTAGCCGGCCTCCTTGAGGCTGTCAGCGACATCCTCCGTGGCATGCTTCGTGCGGCAGAAGACGATGATGGCGTCGTAGTCGATGACCTCGAGGATGCGCGTGAAGGCATCCATCTTGTGGCGGTGCGGTGTTAGGAGGAAGCGCTGCGTGATGTTGTCATTGGTGCGGCGCTCCGACTTCACCGTGATTTCGGCAGGGTTGTTGAGGTACTGCTTGGACAGGCGGCGGATGGAATTCGGCATCGTGGCCGAGAAGAGTGCGACCTGCTTGTCCTCTGGGGTGTCCTCAAGAATGCGCTCAACGTCTTCCTGGAAGCCCATGTTGAGCATCTCGTCCGCCTCATCGAGGACGAGGAAGCGCAACTGGGAGATATCCAGGGAGCCCTTCTCCAGGTGGTCGATGACACGGCCCGGGGTACCCACAATGATCTGGGCACCACGGCGCAGACCAGAGAGCTGGATGCCATAAGCCTGGCCACCGTAGATAGGCAGAACTTCGATGCGACCCAAGTGGTCGGCGAAGGACTGGAAGGAGTCCGCAACCTGGAGGGCCAGCTCGCGCGTAGGCGCAAGGACAAGGGCCTGCGGATAGCGGGCTTCTGTATCGATCTGCGAGAGCACCGGCAGCGCGAAGGCTGCGGTTTTACCCGTACCCGTCTGGGCGAGGCCGACGACGTCGCGGCCCTCCATGAGGATCGGGATGGTTTCTTCCTGAATCGGGGATGGCTTGGTAAAGCCCACCTTGGACACGGCTTCCTGAACGTCATCGGGAAGGCCGAGGTGTGCAAAACCCTGGGAGTTGTCGTTGGCTGAAGTTTCTTCAGCGCCGGTGTCCTCAGGGTTATTCGCAGCCCCGGTGTCATGGTTCGACACCTGCGAAGCGTCCAATGCTTCGCCACCTTGCGAGTTTTCCTGAGATTCCGACTTATTGAATTCTTCCGGCTCGTTGACGCCGCCGGTGGCGTTATCGGTAATGCTCATTGCCCACACCAGAGTACGGTACCAACACCCAATTAGCTATTTCGCCGCGGAATTACCCGAGCTTTTCCACCACGGGCTACTCCCTCGCAGCGTAACGCGTGGCGCGGTCACCGTGTTTGCCGCGCATGATGACGTGCCCGGACTCGATAAGCTTGCCCAACGCGTAACGCACCTGGCCGCGAGTGAGCTGAGTACTGTTTACGATGTCCACGAGTGAGAGCTCGCCCTTCCGCCGCAGTGCAGCCAGCACAAGCGCCGGGTTTCCACCGAGCTTGGCGACGAGCCCGTCTTCCACCACACTGCCCTCACTGCCTTTGCTCGCAGGCTCCGGAGCAGACAGAGAGGAAGCGCTAGCACGGTGCGGTGCCGCGTCATGTTCGTCATCGCCTGGCCTTGACCGCCACAGGATTACGGTGAAGCGCACTCCTGTATCGATGAGGGTGGGCGGGCGCAATCCGGCTTTTCGAAGCGATTCAAAGACCACCCGCATTCCTCCGCCCTGGCCCTCGATGACACGCTCGCCGTCCTCAAGCCGCAGCTTCGTGCTCAATGTATACAGACGCGGGTTCACAGCGACGGGTGACAGCATCTTTCCCCTGAGCTCTTCCACGGAGATGCCCCGCAATCCACCGGGGCTAGTCACAATCAATGCTTGGAGGGTCAGCCGGACAGTGACAAACTTGCCCGCACCTAAGCTTTCTGGGCCGAGGTCGCGGTGGACCACAGCATTAGCAATGACTTCACGAACAGCCTCTAGGGGTAGCTCTGGAACCTCGCGCAAGTGGCCATCCGTGCCGTAGACCAAATCGGTGTCGATATTCCTGTGCACCCACGCCACGGCTCCATCCACCAGATCCGGTACTGGACCGTAGAATTCCTCCAGATTCCGGGTGCGCGGCCCTTCCTCTCCCGCCGGGTATTGCACGGCCGCAGAAATATGCAGGTCGGGAAAGAATCCCTGCGGAAAGCGCCCTAGTGCGTACAAGCCGGCGACGCTCAGCTGCCCCAGGGAATCAACCACGCGGAATAGCTCCAGCAACTCGGCATCGCTCGCACCCCGCAAACGAGGGGTGGCGTTGCGCAGCTCCGCCACTGCTTCCTTGAGCACCGAATCATCACAAACTTCTAGGCTTGACCCGGAAACGGGTGCTGAGTCATAGGCAATGGCCTCGCGAGCGTGCAGCTTATCCACCTCGACCATGCGAAGGTCATTGGCGCTCATGACATAGTCACCATCCGCCATGCGCAGGTAAGGCCGACCCCGATAGAGTGCCGGCCGCTGGTGCGGCAGCACGCCTTCGACGTGGCCAAGCACGACAGCACACCCTTCGACGTACAGGGTCTGAGTCTCAATGAAGGGGGCGGGTTCCACGAGGGTGCGTGCCTGATCCGCCAGGGCGCTTTCGATGGCACCGGGATCGTCCACGCCGTGCACCGCAAAGTCGGGCTCCGCCACTCCAATGATGACGGTGCCGCCGCGCGGCATATTCGCAAAAGCACACAGCGTAGCCCCGAGGGACTGAGGCATTCCCCCGCGTCCCGACTTCACCTCCACGGTCGTCGTATCCGACTGTAAAAGGCGACAGTGCTCGAGGTAGTCCTCGAGCTGCTCTACTGTCCACATCATGCCTGCAGAATACCGCAGACTGCAAAGTCTTACACTCTAGAGCGCAAGACTTTACGTTCTAGACTTCGCGGCCACCCACGATGGTCTTCCAGGTCATCGGCATGCCCGGGCGGTAGGCCAGGTGGATAGCGCTCGGAGCATCGAGCACGTGCAGGTCCGCGGCTGCACCGACCACCAGCGAGCCCTTGGCCGGGCGGCCCTTCGCGTCCTTGCCCTCACCGACATCCTGGCGGCGCAGCGCGGTGGCGCCGCCCAACGTGCCGCCGGCAATCGCCTCGTCGAGCGTGAGGTGCTGCTGAAGCACGGCCGTGGTCACGCAGAAGTTCATCGAGGACGTGTACGAGGTGCCCGGGTTGAGGTTGGAGGCGATGGCGACGGTCGCGCCGGCATCAATAAGCTTGCGGCCCGGTGCCAGCGGCTCACGCGTGGACAGGTCGCAGGCAGGCAGCAAGGTGGCCACCGTATCCGAAGACGCCAGCGCCTCAACGTCCGCATCGCTGAGGTAGTTGACGTGGTCCACGGAGGCAGCACCCAGCTCCACCGCGAGTGCTACGCCTGGCCCCTCGCCGAGCTGGTTACCGTGCACGCGCACACCCAATCCGCGGGCCTTACCGGCCTCCAGCACGCGGCGCGACTGCGCCTCATCGAAAGCACCGCGCTCGCAGAAGACGTCAATCCACTGCACGTGCTCGGCCACCCCATCGAGCATGGGGCCAACCACCTCGTCGAGGTAGGTCTCGGCCTCTGCTCCCGGCGGCACGAGGTGCGCGCCGAGGAAGGTCACGTCATCGACGTGGCGGGCAGCTACCTTCGCAGCCTCAACCTCGGAGGCGGTGTTGAGGCCGTAGCCGGTCTTGGTCTCCAGGGTCGTCGTTCCCCCGCGGCGGGCGGCGGCGATGCGCTCCACCAAGAGCTTTTCCAGGCGCTCCTCCCCCGCCGAACGGGTCGCGTCCATGGTCACGGCGATGCCACCGGCCTGGTAGGACTCGCCCGCCATGCGGGCTTCGAACTCGGCGGAGCGGTCGCCGTCGAAGATCATGTGGGTATGGGAATCCACCCAGCCCGGCAGAACTGCGCGGCCGCCAAGGTCGACCTTCTCGTCCGCGGCTGGCGCCTCGGCGGCCGGTCCGATCCAGGCGATGGTGCCGTCGGTGTTGGCGATGAGGGAGGCGTCGGCAAGCGTGCCTGCCTCCGACACCGTGCGCAGCTCTGAGATTCCAGTAAACAGGGTGGACATGATTTTCTTTTCCTCTCGTGTCTAGTCGCGGGCCTTGAATTCCATCGGGATACGCACGCCGCGCTCGTCGGCGACTTCCTTGGCGCGAGTGTAACCGGAATCCACGTGGCGGATAACGCCCATGCCCGGGTCGTTGGTGAGCACCGCGCGCAGCTTGGCGGCGGCCAGTTCGGTGCCGTCGGCGACGGTGACCTGGCCCGCGTGGATGGAGCGGCCCATGCCCACGCCACCGCCGTGGTGGATGGATACCCAGGTGGCACCGGAAGACACAGCGGTCATGGCGTTGAGCAGCGGCCAGTCAGCCACGGCATCGGTGCCATCGAGCATGGCCTCGGTCTCACGGTACGGGGAGGCCACGGAGCCGGAGTCCAGGTGGTCGCGGCCGATGACGATGGGGGCCTTGATCTTGCCTTCCTTGACCAAGTCATTGAAGAGCAGGCCCGCCTTGTGGCGCTCGTTGTAGCCCAGCCAGCAAATACGCGCCGGCAGGCCCTCGAACTCCACGTACTCCTCAGCGGCATCAAGCCAGTTGTGCAGGTGCTCGTTGTCCGGGAAGAGCTCCTTGAGTGCCTGGTCGGTGACCTTGATGTCCTCCGGGTCGCCGGAAAGCGCTGCCCAGCGGAACGGGCCAAGGCCCTCGCAGAAGAGCGGGCGGATGTAGGCCGGGACGAAGCCCGGGAACTCGAAGGCGCGCTGGTAGCCGGCCTTGCGGGCCTCGTCGCGGATGGAGTTGCCGTAGTCGAAGACCTCGGCGCCCTCGTCCTGGAATTCCACCATGGCCTGGACCTGGGCGGCCATGGCCTCGCGGGCCTTCTTCGTGAAGGTGGTCGGATCTGCCTTGGCCTCGTTGTGCCAATCCTCGACGGTGATTTCGGTGGGCAGGTAGCTCAGCGGATCGTGCGCGGAGGTCTGGTCCGTAACGATATCCACGGTGAACTCGCCCGCGCGCTGGCGGCGCAGCACCTCTGGGAAGACCTCGGCGGCATTGCCTACGAGGCCAACGGACAGAGGCTTCTTGTTCTCCTTGGCGTCGAGCACCAGCTTGAGGGCCTCGTCCAGGTCGGTGACGACCTCATCGAGGTAGCGCTTGGACTGGCGGCGCTTCAGGCGGGTTTCGTCAACATCAACGATGAGGCAGGCGCCGCCGTTCAAAGTAACGGACAGCGGCTGCGCGCCGCCCATGCCGCCGCAGCCACCGGTCAGGGTGAAGGTGCCGGCGAGCGTGCCGTTGAAGCGCTTCTTGGCCACGGCCGCAAAGGTCTCGAAGGTCCCCTGCAGGATACCCTGGGTAGCGATGTAAATCCAGGAACCGGCCGTCATCTGGCCGTACATCATCAGGCCCTCGTCCTCGAGCTTGCGGAAGTGCTCCCAATTGGCCCAGTCGCCCACCAGGTTGGAGTTCGCAATGAGCACGCGCGGTGCCCACTCGTTGGTCTTCCAAATACCCACCGGCTTGCCGGACTGCACCAGCAGCGTCTCGTCGGATTCGAGATCCTTGAGCGACTCCACGATGGCATCGAAGGCTTCCCAGCTGCGGGCAGCGCGTCCGGTGCCGCCGTAGACCACGAGGTCCTCGGGGCGCTCGGCAACCTCGGGGTCGAGGTTGTTCATGAGCATTCGCAGCGGGGCTTCGGTTTGCCAAGACTTGGCGTTCAGTTCGGTTCCGCGCGGGGCGCGTACTTCGCGGGGTTCAGACATGACTTCCTTTCGCTCGTGCTTTTCGACGCCCTCCCAAGCCCACCAAGGCCGGTTTCCCGGGGCTGTCCCTTTTAAGGCTTGGTCAGCGTCACACAGGACAAGTTACTGTGACGCAGCACCATGAGCCAGGACACTTTTGGCCTAGCTGTCTCAGATACAAGACTGTCGCACGACCAGTACTGCGGCGGCGCGCTGCCAGCCTCCACCAAACCCAAAAGTGCAGACCTGGAAGTGCATTCACGCAGGTGGGCGTCGTGAAGCGCCAAGGCAGTGCTTGACGACGACCAGCAGGTCTGCACTTTCAGGTCTGCACATCTACAAACGCGGGCCGCGCGCCAAGTGCTTCCCCACCGTCTCCTGGAAATAGTCAGGCCGCGAACTCAACTGTTCTGGGCTAAACCTCAAAACGATGTAACCCTTATTGAGGATGGCTTGCTGCCGCCGATGCTCCGCGCGTATTACCTCTTCGGCCTCGAAGCGGTACTTGACGTTCCCGTCAATCTCAATCACCAACCACCCATTAATGACCAGGTCCGCTCGATAGTTCTCAATCACATACTGTGCCTTGACCCAGCGCAGCTCCGGGTAGTCCGCCGCAAGAATCAAGGCACGGGCATAGGATTCCCACGGTGACTCCGCGCAATTGACGCTTTCAGCAACC
>QWCP01000046.1_pt1 | contig 64762 bp, 53 predicted proteins | sample 1972561 | NCBI WGS metagenome assembly QWCP01 (sample SAMN09866705, study PRJNA288562) | Human vaginal metagenome isolate pre4_vaginal, whole genome shotgun... | isolation source: vagina | host: Homo sapiens | place: USA: California
CGCCCGGTCCCATTCCGAACCCGGAAGCTAAGGCCTGACACGGCGAGGGTACTGCACTCGATAGGGTGTGGGAGACTAGCACGCTGCCGCATTATTCTTCTAGCGGGGAACTTGATTGTTCCCCGCTTTTTTATTATTCCCACACTACTGTTATTCGGGAATTAACCCATATTCTGCGGGTATAAAACAGGGTCTCAGTACTGTTAAAAACTCAGTCAATGCACTGAGTTAGTAATGGTAATCACTCAAATATTGTTAAAACTCAGTCGAGTATTTTAAGAAAGTAACGGTCATATGTTACTGGTGCAGTACGTAATCTGCATTAATAACGAATAAGCGGGGTTATACGTTACTCGCGCAGTACGTATTCTGCGTTAATAACGAATAATTGCTATTTAGCGTTACTCGCGCAGTATGTAATCTGCGCCAGTAACAAATAAGCAGTACCACTCGCGCTTTAAATCGCAACACGAAAGCACGCCGTCAGCGCACACCAGTCACAACCTAGTTTCTAAAGCACATCCACACGAACCTGCCCTGCCTTCGTCAATCGAGACGAAGGCAGACCTCGCTTGCGTTGAAAGCACACCGTGCTTTCAACTTGAGCAAGCTCGGCGCTCCGAATTGCTTTCGCGCGCTACGCTTTATGCGCTCAAGCACGTCGTCGCGCGCAAATGGAGTGTAGAGTGAGGGTTAACCCTCCAAACACGAGGAAAAACTTACGGCAAATGTGGTCAAAATCTGCCGAAACGACTATAAACTCTGAAAAGTACTGCGTGCGTATTCGGTGCGATATACTAAAAGACATGACTACACAAACTTTTGAAGACCTCGCAAAGTCGCGATTTTCTGCACGTGATTTTCTAAATAAACCAGTCGATTCTAAAATCCTTAAAACTATTTTGCAAACAGCTGCACAATCGCCGAGCTGGTCTAACACTCGTGGTTACATGCTCGCTATTGCTCAAGGAGAACGCAAGCAGCAGCTTATTGATGCATATACGCAAAAATGCAAAGCAATGTTTCGTACTAAAGACGCTACCCTTAGCGAAGAAGAACGCCTGATAGCCCAGAAAATGAGCCAGCCGGATGGAGATTTTCCTGTAATGGCTCCGTATCCGCAATCGCTTAAAGAGCGCAGTGCGCGTTTAGGGTTGGCGTTGTATAAACATTTAAATATTGATCGCAAAGATTTCCCTGCTCGAAATGTTCACACTTTGCGCAACTTCCAGGCGTTTGGTGCGCCAGTTATGGGATTTGTGCTTGTGCGTCGCGATTTTCTGCCGTTTGCTGCGCTGGATGCTGGAATTATGCTGCAAACGTTACTGTTGGCTGCTAAAGAGCAAGGCGTAGATTCATGCTCACTTGGAGTTCTTGCTACATGGCGTTCACCGCTTGACGAAGTATTCGATATTCCGCCGGAGTATGCGCTGATTACTGGTTTTGCGTTAGGGTATGCGTCTGAAGCGCACGTAAATGCTTTCCGCGCGGAGCATCCGCCAATCGAACTTGCGCAAGAAAAGTAGTTCCACAAAAACCAATCTATCTTGCAAAACCCAAAGTACTTTGGAAAATATCAGATAGAAGTGCCAAATATGCCCTATTTTCGCTAATTCTATCTTGCAAAACCCAAAGTACTTTGATAAATTGAAGATAGAAGTGGATGGAAAAGGAATGCGAATGATTTTCAATCGTCAAAGGTACATAAAGAAACTTAACCAGCTTAGTTGGAATGGACTGGTTAAAATCATTACTGGTGTGCGCCGCGCGGGAAAATCGTTCATTCTTAACGAGCTGTTCTATAATTCTCTTATTTCTCAAGGTGTTTTGCAGAATAATATCATTCGGTTTGCTTTTGATTCAGACGAAGATATTGATCGTCTTGAGCCATTCGCAAATGGCGAGCCAGTAAAAATCGCAGATAAAAAACTTGGCTACGCTATAAATGCTAAAGTGTTCCGTCGCTACATTGCATCGCAAATAAATGATAGTGACAAGTTTTACATTTTCCTCGACGAAGTGCAATTGCTTGACAATTTTGTTGGCACACTTAACAGTTACTTAAGACACGCAAATTTAGACATATATGTTACTGGATCTAACTCCCGTTTTCTTTCATCAGACATTGTTACTGAATTTAAGGGGAGGAGCACAGAAGTTCACGTTCAACCTCTTACTTTTGCCGAATACGTGGAAAGTTCTAACAAAACAGTTTCAGAATCTTGGGCAGATTACATTGTTACTGGCGGAATACCGCTTGTAGCTAAAATGCAAAATGTTGAGGAACAAATAAAATACCTTGAAAATCTTGTTAAAGAAACTTATTTGAAAGATGTAGTTCAGCGAAACGGCGTGCGAAAAGAGCAGGCTCTTTCTGAAATGTTGCAAGTAATAGCTTCGTCAATAGGCGCTCCTGTTAACCCAAGGAAACTTTCTAACACGTTTATTAGCCACGGATATGGAGAAATTGCTTCAGAAACTGTTAGTCGTTTTATAGACTACTACAGTGATGCTTTTCTTGTAAGCAAAGCTCAAAAGTACAATATTAAGGGCAAAAAATACATTGATTCCTTGTTTAAAATTTACTTTGAAGACATTGGTGTACGCAACGCTTTACTTAATTTTAGGCAAATTGAAGAGTCGCATATTATGGAAAATGTTATATACAACGAGTTAAGGTATCGCGGATATAACGTGGATATTGGCGAAATGAATATTGCTGAAAATACTGGTCGAAAAGATAAAAATAACCATGATATTTATGCACAAAAATCTTTGGAAATAGATTTTATCGCTACTTTGGGAAGTGAAAAATATTATATACAATCTGCGCCCGCTATGACGACGGAAGAAAAATCATTGCAAGAAAAGCGCTCGCTTTACTGTATTGATAATTCTTTCAAAAAAATAGTAGTTACGAAAAATGGATTGCACGCTACAAGAGATAATCGTGGAGTAATCACCATGGACCTATTTGATTTCTTGCTTAACGAGGATAGCCTTAATCGGTGATGTAATAGAGTGATATTAGACCTCTGAGCAAGTCAATCACTCAGTAACATATAAACTCTATGCAAAATAAATCATTCTCTGGTATTACACAAGCTTCAAGAAGCATAAATAAAAATCATCATTTAGTGTGATGCAAACTCTTTACGACGATTATAGGCTATTAAGCAAAAGCTGAAATTCTAAATAAAGTGGTAATCATAAAAGCGTTAATTGCAGCATTACCGAGCCCTTTATTTATTTTGGATTAGTTTGAGAGGCTCGTTTCGACGCATCCTATGCGTTTACGAGTTTGGTGAGTAAGGAGCTTTGTGTTATGCGTAAGTTTACAAAAGTATTCTTGTTAGCTGTTCTGCCAACGTGTTTGCTTACTGCATGCGCTGGTAGAGCAGTTGATGATAGTCAACAGCAGGCATCGCATGATTCAGTTCCACTTATTTCAGTCAAAAAACAGCCTTTAACACAAATTGTGTCTGGTAAAGCAACAATAGAACAATCGTCTACCTTTGTTATCGGTGCTATATGTAGGGGGAATTTTTCTCCATCGGTAAAAGCAGGAAGTGCTGTAAAAGCTGGAAGTATTTTAGGCTACAATGCTGGTAACAAAATTATTGCTCCCGTAGACGCTAAAGTTGTATCAGTGGCTGAATCATCTGCGGATGTGCCTAAATCTTTCCCGCTATTTACTCTTAAATATGAAGGTTTTTCAATAAGCCTTAACGCAAAAGCTTTACTTCGTTCTGCGGATATTGCAGATGTTAAAGGTCGCTTCCAAGTTGAAGATGGTGTTGGGCCAACCAATTGTTTGCAAATAGTACAAAGCGGTGGAACTTCTACCGATGTTGCAGCCTCGAGTAGTAGCAAGAATGATAATGCTGATTCAACTCAAACAGATGAGTCGAGTGCGCAAAGTACACCCAGTGTATCGTCAAAAGTTTTAACGTGTTTAATAGATAAAAGCACAGAAGTAGAATCAGGCCAAAATGCGACGCTTGTTTTTAATGGCAAGCATAAACAATCGGTTCTAACTCTGCCTGTTAGTGCGGTTGCTGGAAGAGTCCAAAAAGGCTTAGTCTCATACAAGAAAGGCGATAATTGGGAGCGTAAAGAAGTTGGTCTTGGAATCAGTGACGGCGCTAATATTGAAATTACGTCTGGCTTGCATGAGGGTGATGTTGTAGCAGGTGTTTCTCCTGATCTCATTCCAGGAGTGCAATGATTATGGAGAACAATCCTGTTCCACTGGTTGAATTACAAGACGTGTCAGCGCGTGTAAAACTAGGCAATGGCGAATGGCTTACCACTGTTAACTCTGCTTCTATGTTACTTAATCAAGGTGAAACATACGCGGTAGTTGGCAGGTCTGGTTCCGGCAAAACGAGTCTTATTTCTATTATTGGATTTTTGAATAAAAATTTTACTGGAAAATACTATTATTCTGGCAAGTCAATCCAAAAGTGTAGTGATAATACAGTATCGCATATGCGCGCTCGAAATATTGGTTTTGTTTTCCAAAACTATTCTCTCATTAAGCATTTAAGCATTAGAGAAAATGTTGAGTTGCCGCTTTTATACGCAGGACTACAACAAAGCAAGCAGACAAGAAGAAAAACGATAGAAGAAGCATTATGTGCTGTTGGATTGCAAGATAAACTAAACGAATACCCTGGAAGTCTATCAGGCGGTGAACAGCAGAGAGTCGCGATTGCGCGTGCTCTCGTTACTAATCCCGAATTACTTATTTGCGATGAGCCAACTGGTGCGCTCGATAGTAGTACGGGAGAAAAAGTGCTTCAAGTGTTGCATGATCGTGTTCAAGAATCTGGAACAACATTACTATTAGTCACTCATGATATGAAAGTAGCTCGTTCTTGCTCTCACATTTTTACTATGGAAGGCGGTGTTCTTTATGATTATGCTGCTTAAAGATTTGCGCCTTTCTCCTATGAGATCCTTCCTTACAGGTTTTTCAATGTTTATAGGCATCATTGCCGTTATTGCGTCAGTGCTTATCGGCACGGTTGGTAAGGACTATCTTATTGCAACTAACGAACAGCTAAACGGTCGTAGACCAACATACGAGATTACTTTTTCAGCACAAAATTTTGACGAATATTCAGTATTTAACAAATTCTTAAATCGCATTGAATCCGCAAATCGTAACGCTAACGTTATGTTACAACCAAACGCTGGACTACTGTTTAGCGCTTCTATGCCAGCCTCGGAGAGTGTAAAAATAAGCAAAGAATATAAGACCAGCAATCTTCAATATGTTGACGCTGTTTACACTACTGCAGGATACAACAAAGTTTATAACTTACCTATTGTAAGTGGAAGATGGTTTAGTAATAGCGCTAAAAGCAACGCATTAGAAATGGTAGTAAACCAATCTGCTAGCAAAAGATACAAGATTGGTGAAGTAGCATTTATTACTTCTCGCAAAACAACACAAATGAGTCCTATAAGGATTGTTGGAGTTGTGAACGATGGCGTAGACTCAGCAAAAGTATATGTGAATATTCTAGGATTATTGCGTTACGCTCCAACTCTTTGGGAATATTCTGGAAAAGAAGCTCAAGGCTCAATCTACTGGTTGAATAAAGAAAATCGTTCTCAAAAATCAATTAAATCTTATGTTTCAGATGCTCTTTATGACTGTTGTGGTGGGCAAGTAAATGAAATTAGAAGACATGATAATAGTGATAATTACGAGAATGTGATAACAGTATTGCAATTAAGTTTTGCTATCGTAGCAGCATTATTGCTTTTTGTTTCCGCGTTAGGTTTAATCAATATTGGTTTAGCATCGTTGGAACAGCGCACACATGAACTGCTTATACGCAGAGCCTTGGGTGCTACTAGATGGTCGATTGCTTCACTCGTGTTAGGCAGTGCGATTATTTTAGCGCTGATAGTTTCGATTGCTGCTGTCGCTGTTTCTTTTGGTCTTGTGTCTATAGCATCAAGTTTTTGGGATGCAGCAAGCCCAGTTAGTCCGCCAGTTTACCCATATGAAGCTGCTATTGGAGCTGTTATTGCGGCTTTTATTACAGCGCTTGCTGGAAGTGTGGTGCCGGCAATAAAAGCATCGCGTTTACAGCCAGCATTAGCATTGCGTTAATTTTCAAAAAATAAGAAAGAAGGAATAATGAATAATCATACTGTTGGTAAAGCAACTCTTATTATTGGTGTGCTTAGTGCGCTTCTTATGTTTAATGCGTGTGGAGGAATAGGCAACAATAATGCGAGTGGTGTGGATGGTGCGCGCTCGCAAAATAGTTCACCTAGAGAGACTGTTGATTTTGCTCATATAGAGAAGGAATATCAGGAGTCCGTTGCAAAGCTTAGTTGGCCTGAAAAATATAAAGCTCCTGCAAACTTGGTTGGAGAAGAAAAAGACAGCCAGTTCCAGAGTGGATATGGTGATACGCAAGCATCTAATTATTATCAGTGTGCTTGGGAACGGCAATGGCTAGACACGTATGCTAGTGATGAACAAGCGGCAAGTAAAGCTTTGCATGAGCTTGAAAAAGTGCCTAGCATGCCGTTTATGGGTCCAGATCGTTGTGATGATGCAACGCGAAACTTTTTCAAAGAGCACATGCGCAAAGCAAAACTGGGAGATCCATCAGGATTCCAACAGGATGTGCAAGCTAATTGTCCTGTGATGTAATTGTATTTGTATAGTTTCATTGTGCTGATTTTGTATGCAATGCCTATTTACTGAATTGATAAATAGGCATATACTTATATGTGTGAAGCGAAAAGAGTTGGAGAAAAGACTTAATCAGCTTGCAAGAAGTATTAATAAACAAATAACTTGGACTGAGGACGGTAATCATAGCAAAGTTTGCATTGGTGAATTTGCTACTACTATTCCGAGGCATAATGAAATCAATGAACTTACTGCTAGAAGCATTATTAGATATTTTGAAAGGAATCTGCAAGCATGATAGAAACAATTGGTATTACTGAGCATGATAATGCAATGACTTGTTTGCAAATAGTGACCGCTATAGCTCGCAGATGCGATGGCTGGTGGGCTATAGAAGTGCCAGAAATACCAGGATTATTTACTCAAGTACGTAGGCTTGATCAGGTTGCAGCAATGGTAAAAGACGCTGCTGCAACGTTAAATGTTAAAGTCAATGGCGTGAAAGTAACTCCGAAGCTTAGTGAGCAAGATGAGCTTATGCTTCAACATATGCTAGATGCAAAATCTGCAGCTATAAAAACTCAAGAAGAAGCGTCTATGCTTATGCGTGAAACAGTTCGCATACTAAGAAATCAGGGATTGACTGTTCGTGATGTTGCAGAGCTTACGGGAGTTACTCCGCAGAGAATAAGTTCTCTTAAAGCTTAGTAACTTAATGCAATATGGTTGAGGCTTGACGATAGTTGAGTGAAGAATGCCGTGTGTGCTTTATAGCTTCATTGTGCTTTCGCACTAAATAGCTTGTTATATGCTTCTTTTTACCCATGTTGATGGTGTCCAATAATCTTTGGTAAGCATTGATGGGTATGTTTGTTTACGAGTTTGAATAATCCATAAGGCTATACCTGTTGAAACAAGTATTACGCCAGAAGCAATCATTATGAATAATGATGAATTTAGATTTCCCCATGCTAGTACGCTTGCATACCCTACGATAATGCCGCATTGCTCCATAATAGAAGTAAAAGTAGTAGTTGCGCCGAGAATGTGTGTTGGTATGCCGTCGAGAAGAGCTGTTTGCCCATAGACGATGGTTGCGTCAAAAATAATACCCGCAATGAAAGCAGAGCAAAGAAAAAGAGCAATCCAGTTATTAAGTGCGAAAATAAGTAAAGGAATAGAAAGGAATCCAGGTAATAAAATAGAGTATAAAATCTCATAATGTAGCACAATATATTTGCATAATAGCGAACCTACAATCATACCAATGTTAAATATGCTGACTATTGATCCCCATGTGGATGCCGAATGAAAAAGTGTGAGACAATGGTGTGCTCCCATTAGTCTGAATGCAGCAAGCCATGAGCCTGATTGTAATGCTGATACTACTCCTAAGACTATTAACCATGGTGTAGATTTCATATAGTGTAGAGAAGCTGCAAAACCAGCAGTTTTATTGCTTCCTGTTTTATTGTTTGCGCTATTTTGTGTTTGCTGGTTTAGATTAACTAACAGTAGAGGTAGCGCCGCTAGTATCATCACAATAGCAATGCTCGTAAAGAAAATGAGCGGATTACATATATCAACAAATATGCCAGTAATCGCAGGTGCAGCAAGCCTGCTGAGATTAATCCACATGCGCATGCTTGCTAAAAATTTGGTTTTTTCGCCAGTCGGTGCGCTATACGCCATCAATACTTTTTGATTAGGCGAAGAAAATGCAGTAAAGAACCCAAATATTATGCCGAGTAGTGTAACCGTAATAGCAATAAGATTATGCTGTGCTACTAAAGCGAAACCGTATCCAGTACACAACAAGGCAAAACAAAATGTTAGCGCTATAAACAATCTAGTTGGTGGATATTTATCTGCGATAATGCCGCCAAGCGGTGCTGCTATGCAGGTCATAAGTGCTACGGACACTGCGTTAAGCGCTGCGTGAGATAAGTCGACATGTATTAAAAGGTATAGGCTTACGCCAAATCTACAGCTTGTTATAAGAAAGGCATTAAGCGATAAAACGGATATAATCAAACCCGATCGTACTCGTGCTGCAGCGTTCATTACTTACTCTTCTTACTTTTCTTTCTTTCTTTCTTTCATATTCTGAATGATATATGCCTATTGATATGTACACCTTTTTCTGGACTGCGAGTGTAATGAGTATTCTGTTGCAGTTTATAGCAGGAGTTGCAGCTACTGGCGATAGTAAGAGAGGAAGTTGGAGAGTTTGCCCATTGCGTCGCGAAGCGTTTGTAAGCGCGGCAAGTAAACTACGCGGAAGTAGCCTGGAGTCTCCCAATTAAAGCCTTTTCCATGCACAATCAGCAACTTCTGATCGCGCAGCAAATCAAGCGCAAACTGTTCGTCGTCGTGAATGTTGTAGCGAGCAGGATCGAGCTTTACAAACATGTAGAAAGCAGCGTCTGGACGTTCAACGCTTACGCCATCCATCTCCTGAAGTGCGTTATAGCAATACTCGCGCTGCTCATACACGCGACCTCCCGGCTCCAAATATTTCTCAACGCTTTGGTATCCGCCTAAAGCAGTTTGAATAATCGACTGTGCAGGAACGTTCGAGCACAAACGCATATTAGACAGCATGTTAAGACCCATAATGTAGTCGCGAGCCTTGGATTTATCTCCAGAAAGGCTCATCCAACCGATGCGGAAGCCAGCAATCATATGCGACTTAGAGAGTCCGCTAAAGGTTACGCAGAACACGTCTGGAGCGAGAGAAGCAATCGAAATATGCTTCTTGCCGTCCATAACAAGACGGTCGTAAATCTCGTCCGCAAAAATAATTAGATTAAACTCGCGCGCAATCTTAACAATCTCTTCCAAAACTTCGCGACTATACAGCACGCCCGTAGGATTATTTGGGTTAATAATCACGATTGCTTTAGTACGAGGCGTGATTTTAGAGCGAATATCGGCAATATCTGGGTACCAATGCGACTTTTCGTCACACATGTAGTGCACAGGAGTGCCTCCTGCCAAGCTAGCGCACGCAGTCCACAACGGATAGTCTGGGCTTGGAATAAGAATCTCGTCGCCGCAATCAAGCAGCGCTTGCATAGAAAGGTTAATCAGCTCGGAAACACCGTTGCCAGTGTAAATATCTTCCATTTGCACGCCTGGAATGCCCTTAAGCTGATCGTATTGCATAATCGCTTTGCGCGCAGAGAAAAGTCCGCGGCTATCCGAGTAGCCTTCGCAGTCAATAAGCTGCTGCTGCATGTCGTAAATCACTTCGTCTGGAGCGCGGAAACCAAAAGGCGCAGGATTTCCAATGTTGAGCTTTAAAATATGCGTTCCGTTTGCTTCCATGCGGTTTGCTTCTTCAACAACAGGGCCGCGAACATCGTAAAGCACGTGCTCAAGTTTGGTGGATTTGTTGAAGGTTCTATGTTTGAGTGTTTGGGAAAGTTCAGCTTCTGTAAGCTGTGGCTGATTTAATTGTGATTCTTCTGCAGACTGGCAGTTTTGCTCGATTTTTGCGCAAGAATGACCGCCTCTGATTCCATCGCCGCTGATTCCAAGAATTTCAGCTAGCATGTTACGTACGTCTTTGCGAGGCTCAGTTTTGCCGCTTAAATACTGGCTTAACTGGCTTTTGCCAAGCTTATGGCCGTTTTTTGCAGCAAGCGCGATTACGTCAATCTGCTTATAGTTTTGTGTTTTCATAGCTTTCTTAAGCTCATCAGCAAAATTCTGTGCCATAATCTTTCTTTCTCGTAAAATCAACATTTATAAATTGAACAAACCGACAACAAACTCATGACAAAATTCACAATAAAGTTCAAAATATAAGTATTAAATTGAATTATTTGCCTAATGCTAGTCGAAAAAATTATTTTTGTATAGTATTTTTTCAAAAAATGACGAAAAATAGTAAAAAATAATAAAAAAACAGTAGGAAAATTGAACTAAAGTATAAGAAATTGAATTTATTTTGAACTTTTGTGAATGTGTTTGGCGGCTTAAGCTTATGAATGCTGCGTGATTCTGCGCTATTGTACGTAGTATGTAGAAGCTCTGTTAGGCGGTTTGCTACCATAAAAACCATGTATTTCTTTACTCCGAAGCGCTGCGAATCTACCCAAAAAATCATGTATAAGAATAAAGGGCAGGCTCTTATGGCAGCGGAGCAAAGTTTGCGAGAGCGCGGCGCGCAGTTATGGGTGTACGCCTGCGAATATTGCGGCTGCTGGCATTTGACGCATAAAAACCCGGTGGATCGCATGTATTCGGATATGCGCTCGCCGGCTGCAAGCACAAAGCCTAAATCTAGAAAGCGCGGGTATAAGCCAAGACGGCGCTAATCCAAGACGTCGTTAAGCTAATGCTGCGCTAATTACGCAACGTTAAATCCCTGCCTTGCAACTTGCTCAACATCCTCTGCCTCATGTTTTTTCGCACTATTATCCGTTGCCAACGCAACAATTTGCGCACTAAAAGCATCAACTGGTCTGCTAGCATTTCGCAAATCGTAATATTGATGCACGCGAGCGTCAAAATCTGCAATATTTTCTAATAATTCAGCATCGTCAGCAGGGTAGCGGTTCTCAAAAATCTGCATTTTTGTACTCATTCGCGGCTTTAATTCCGGATTTTGCGCAGGCTTACCAATTGCTAAGCCGAGCACAGGGTACGTGTATTCAGGCAAATTCAAAATATCAATAAGCTGAGTTCTACTGTTCAAAATTGAACCAAGAATTACACAGCCAAGCCCCAAAGATTCCGCAGCAGTTTCCATTGCGTGAAGCGCCAAAATAACGTCATTTTGAGCTTGAGTAAAGCGGTAACGAGTTTTAAGCATAAATTCGTCAGTATCGGCATCTACGCCATTTTTTCGCGCAATTGCAGCATTTCTGTGCTGATCAATAATAAAAACGTACAGTAATGGAGCTGTAGCAATATACATTTGATTGCCGATTTCGGAGAGCTTCTGCTTAATTGAGCTATCCGTAATTTTAATCGCTGACCAGTCGTTCAAAAATTGGCTGCAAGCAGCGCGCTGAGCCACGGTTTCAAGAGTTGCGACTGTATTTTCGTCAATTGCTTCGTTGCAGAAAGCGCGAATAGATCGGCGGTTCAGTAAAGTATCAATAGTTTCGTTGTGACGTAAGTTTGGCACGTTATTCTTATCCCCTACTATTTCTTATTATTTCGACTATTTTTCGATTATTATTTCGATTATTTATGCATGTTCGGTTCATGTATTCAAAATTAGAATTTATTTTTTCTAAACTGACGTTTTCTTTGCCTTCGTGCAATATAAGACAAGGTTCCGTGGCTTACTAAGCGACCAACAATTGTAGTAAGGATTGCAGAAAATACTGCAAATCCAAGGGACATTAGCAACGGCTCTTCTTGCTTAACACGCTGCTTTTGCACAATTTTTTCTTTGGAAAGATTGTTAGGACGATTATTAGAGTTTACATTGATTTTTCTCGTATCAACATGTTTTTTCCATATTATGTGCGCAATCTGTCCAGCAATAAACGTTGCGAAAGAAGGAAGTGCAGCTTTAAGTAACGAATCTCCTAAAGTATTTGGGTTTTTTAATCGGCGCTCGCGAAGTGCGTCAATCTTATGATTGGCTGCATTAAGTCGTTGAACGGTAATTTGAGCCGCGCGATGGCTTCTTGCGGATTTATTATTTGCCGATGGTAATTGCGTCATATTTCTCTATGGTAGTGGTAACGAAATACCAATTTTGGCGGTACCATAGAACAGTAATCTTGATTTGTGGCAAAGCGGCTGCATGTTAGGAGATGCTTATGCGAAGATTATTCGCGTTGTGTAGCGTCCAGCGCGATAACAGGGTACATGGCGCTTGTGAGGAACGTGAAAACTATGCAGAATAACGGTACTCAGGAATCATCTCATAAAAAGTGTGTAAACCTAGAGTTGGCAAAACGGGGAAATTTAGTGCTGCTTAGACATGGCCAAACTGCTTGGAGTGTTTCTGGCCAGCATACTGGGCGTACAGATTTACCGCTTACTGACGTTGGTATGCAGCAAGCATGTGATGCGGGAGAACGTTTGCGTGAGGCGTTCCCTCAGGGCTTTGACCCAGATTGCGTATTGGTGAGTCCGCTTCGCCGTGCTCAGCAAACTGCACAACTTGCAGGTTATGTTACGTATGAGATTTGTAGGAGCGCATTAGAGTGGGATTATGGTGGTGCTGAAGGTCGCACGCGGGGTGATATTGCGGCATTAAGCGGTGTTGACGCATGGGATGTATGGAAACATGGTCCTCAAGTTCTTCCGTCTCATATGATTAGTGACGGCCAAGAGGTTCTCCCTAATGGCGAAGCTGTGGATATACACCGAACTTCCGGAGAAAGCCTACAAGAGGTTTCAGATCGTACACAAAAAATTATTGATGCTGCTATGCCGCAATTAGCACAAGGTAGAAATGTACTAGTTGTTGCACATGCGCATGTATTGCGTATACTTACTGCGCGTTGGCTTGGCGTAAATCCAGATTTCGCACGATTGCTTCGTCTAGATACTGCACATTATGCTGTGTTAGGTGAATATAAAGGTGACAATGTAATTGTGCATTGGAATTGCTAGATTCTGCGCAGTAGTGAATACAGCAATCGTTTGTTGCGTGAATATGAACACATGACATCAAAAATAAAATATTATGAAGATTTGCAACGGAATTATAACTGCATATCATTTATTACTGCGACACGCTTTAATTGAGTTATGCCATCGTTTGCAATCTTCCGCAAGTTGAGGCATAATAAGTATTGTCGATAAGGACACCTAGCGGTGTAGCAGTCCGATGGTGAGATTGCTAGCATAGGAGAAAGGTTCGATGATGAATCGTACGATTAAGTCAACAATTGCATTGGTAGCTTGCTCAGCGATGGCGTTTGGTGCGCTCGCAGCTTGCGGTTCCTCTTCCAGCGATAAAGCTGCTGAGAAGGGTAAGGTTTACTTCCTGAACTTCAAGCCAGAAGCTGCTAACCAGTGGAAGGAAGTTGCTAAGGAATATACCAAGAAGACTGGCGTTCAGGTAAAGGTTCAGACCGCTGCTTCTGGTACATATGAGCAGTCTTTGAAGAGTGAAATCAGCAAGGGTGACGAAGCTCCTACACTCTTCCAGATTAACGGTCCAGTTGGTTATGCAAGCTGGAAAGATTACACGGCTGATTTGAAAGATACAGAACTTTATAGCCAACTTCAGAACAAGGATATTGCTTTGAAGGATGGAGATAAGGTTGTTGGTATTCCATACGCAATGGAAACCTATGGCTTGATTTACAACAAGGCTTTGCTGAAGAAGTATACCGAGCTTAAGGATGCTAAAGTAAAGTCTGCTGAAGAAATTAATTCCTTCGATAAGTTGAAGGCTGTTGCTGACGATATTCAGAAGCATAAGGCAGATCTTGGTGTTGATGGTGCTTTCACTTCTGCAGGTTTTGATTCCAGCTCTGATTGGCGCTTCAAGACCCACCTTGCAAATCTTCCTTTGTACTACGAATTCAAGGAAGATCATGTTACCAAGCAGCCTGCAAAGGTGAAGGGTACATTCCTTGATGGATACAAGAAGATTTTCGATCTTTACATCACTGATTCCACCACTCCTGCAACTCAGCTTAGCTCCAAGACTGGTGAGGATGCAAACTCTGAGTTCTCCCAGGGTAAGGCTGTGTTCTATCAGAATGGTACTTGGGCTTGGGGTGACCTTTCCAAGGCTGGTATGAAGGCTGAAGATCTTGGAATGCTCCCAATCTACATTGGTGCTAAGGGCGAAGAGAAGCAGGGCTTGGCTACTGGCTCTGAAAATTACTGGTGCATCAACGAAAAGGCATCTGACGCCAATAAGAAGGCTACGAAGGACTTCTTGAAGTGGTTGCTTACTTCTGAAGCCGGTAAGGATGCTTTGTCTAAGAAGATGGGCTTCACGACTCCATTCAAGAGCTTCGCAGACATTAAGTCCGACAACCCATTGACTCAGGCTGCTGTTGAGGATGCAAAGTCCGGTAAGACTCCAGTAAGCTGGAACTTCACTGTCATGCCATCTGATAACTGGAAGAATGATCTTGGTTCTGCTTTGCTTGAGTACGCTCAGGGCACTGGCAAGTGGGATAAGGTCAAGACTGCATTCGTCGACGGCTGGGCTAAGGAATATTCTCAGGCTCACGAAGATGAGGACTAATTTAGTTTATAAATAAATTAAAAAATAGGCGTTACTCCTGCTGACGTAAGCAAGCAAAGGTGACGTAAGCGAATCCGCTAGGATACTGACACACATTAGTGTTAAGTCCTAGCGGATTTTTATGTGGAGCTAGCACTCAATATGCGGTGGTAAGAAAAGTATGTTGAGTATTGTTCTCTTAATTGAGCGTCAGTAAAACAACAGTAAATAGTGGTTTCGTGTTGCCGTTGAGTTTCGCGCTGAAGAGCTCATGGTGGATACTTGGCAAATAATGAGTTATCGGCGATTGAACTGAATAAGCGATGCAAAATAAATGTTACTCGTTTAATAAAGCCGCTGTGCTAGAGCGCACAATAAGTTGTGCTGGCACGATTCTATACGGATTTTCAACTTCTTGACCGTTGATAAGCGCAAGCGTCATTTTTGCTGCAGTAGCAGCAATATCGACAGGATCTTGCCTAATAGTGGTCAATCCAGTTTCATGAGCATAAAAACTATCGTCAAAACCAATAATTGAAATATCGTTTGGTGTAGAATAGCCGCTTCGTGCAAGTTGGAACATAAGTGGGATAGCAATTCCATCTTCTTGGCATGCTATAGCTGTGGGCATATTTGTGTCGCCAAGTAATGTAGAAACTATAGCGCTGATGCGATCTAAACCTGTAGCGGCAACAATCTCCGCAGGTGTAATACCGTTGTTGTTGCATTCATCGATAAATGAATGATAGCGTTGCAATACGCTGAAATGTAACGAAACATCACGTGTTGTACGTACGTATGCAATATTGTGATGTCCTAGACCGATTAAGTGACGTGCCATAAGCCGCGCACCTTGGTCGTCGTCAATGTTAATAGTTGCGTCAAAATCACAATTTTGTGGATGTAAACAGTTAATACCAACAATCGGCACACCTGTTGTTTTTAATTGCGCAATTTCGTTTGTATTTACATCAAAAGAACAAACGATAACAGCATCAGCATTGCGCCTTGTTGGAAGCATAGTAAAAAATTCCCGGCGCTCTTCACTGCTAGAAATTTGAAAAATAGACAAATCGTATCCTGCGGTATGAAATACCTGATTAAGCCCTTGCATAACTGATGCGCCAAACCATAAGCGAATTTGGTCACTTATGAGTAACGCAATTCGCAGTGTTCTTCCGGATTTTAATGCTGCAGCGGATTTAGAGATGGAAAAATTTAATCGTTCCGCGATAGCTAGCACTTTATTGCGGGTGGATGCAGAAACTAAATTTGGTCGTGTGAAGGAACGAGATACTGTGGAGACTGATACATGTGCCTTATCTGCTACATCTTGGATATTTGCTGGCATGTGAACTCCTTCATCCGCATACAACCAACTTCTTGTCACAACGTTGTGCTCGGCGCTATCACTATGAATATTGGTGCCAATATAGTCAAAAGTTTGCAACCGTTTCCATTCTAGCAGATTTTATTAATATGCCAACGATAACAAGCAATTTTTTGAAAGAGAAATGAACGATTGCTTTTTATGAAATGCAAAAAATGACAACGTTTGACATTGCTCATTCATGTAGTAGAATGGAGATATTGGTTCGGGACGGCGATGTCTATGAAGGCGTCGTACTCAAGGAGGAGAAAGTGACGAGTCATGATTAGTATGAGCGGAAAGGCAATACGTAAATGGTGGGCATTGTTTGCTTTGCCAACATTTGCGGCTTTTATTATTGGTTTTGTTGCGCCGTTTGTTATGGGTGTGTATTTGAGTTTTACTAAATTCCACACAGTTACAGATGGCAAGTTTGTTGGTATCCGTAATTACCGTAGGGCATTTAAGGATCCACATTTTGTTCACTCGTTAATTTTTACTACGGCATTTACTGTTGTAACAACTATTCTTATTAATGTAATTGCTTTTGCAATTGCATATATGTTGACTAAGAAATTTAAGGGATCAAACGTTTTCCGCACTGTGTTCTTCATGCCAAATCTTATTGGCGGCATTGTGTTAGGTTATGTTTGGCAACTTGTACTTAATGGCATTTTAGCTTATTTTGGTCGTTCTATCACATACTCTGCTGTATATGGCTTCTGGGGCTTGGTGCTACTTATTTGCTGGCAGCAAATTGGCTATATGATGATTATTTATATTGCAGGTTTGCAAGCACTTCCTGGTGATGTCATTGAGGCTGCAGCTGTTGATGGCGCAAGCCCAATGCAAACGCTGTTTAAGATTACCATCCCACTCATGATGCCATCTATTACTGTTTGCACGTTCCTGACAGTTACTAACGGTTTCAAGCTTTTCGATCAGAACTTAGCTTTGACAAACGGTATGCCTTCTCATAAGTCTGAAATGTTAGCGTTGAACATTTTCAACACGTTCTACGGACGCACGAATGGTGAGGGTATCGGCCAGGCAAAGGCAGTTGTGTTCTTCGTGATTGTGGCTGTGCTTGCTTTGGTTCAAAATATGCTTACTAGGTCTAAGGAGGTAGTGGCATGAACGAGAAGATGAAGCATTCTGCATTGTGGACAGCCTTCTTTACTGTTGTAAGTTTGCTGTGGATTTTCCCAATTGCTATAGTTTTTATGAATTCGTTCAAGTCGAAGATTTATATTGCAAGTGAGCCTTTCAGCTTAACTCCAAAATCTTTTATTGGCTTCGATAACTATCTTTTAGGCATTGAACGCACAAATCTTATAATGAGCTTCTGGTGGACCATCGTGATTACTGTTGGTGCGGTTGCTCTAATTTTGCTCTGCACATCAATGTGCGCATGGTGGATTGTTCGTGTGAATAACTGGGCAGCAAAATTATTGTATGTGTTGTTCCTGTTTAACATGATTGTGCCATTCCAGATGGTTATGTTCACTCTCTCTGACATCACAAACAAGCTTGGTTTGAATACTCCATGGGGTTTGTGGATTATTTACTTAGGCTTTGGCGCTGGTCTTGCTGTGTTTATTTTCACTGGTGTGATTAAAGGCATACCGCAAGAACTTGAGGAATCTGCAATGATTGATGGTGCATCTGTACCGCGCATATTCTTCCAAATTATTGTGCCAATTATGAGGCCAGCAATCGTGTCCGTTTCCATTCTGCAAACTATGTGGATTTGGAATGACTTCTTGCTTCCTTACCTTACTTTGGACTTGAATAAGTTCAAGACGGTTTCGATTGCAGTTCAATATTTGAAGGGTGGTTATGGTTCCGTTGAGATGGGTGCCATGATGGGCTGCTTGGTTCTTGCCATTCTTCCAATTATCGTCTTCTATCTCATTTGCCAGAAGTATATTATCAAAGGCGTTATGGCAGGTGCGGTAAAAGGCTGAGATTTCTTCTCCTCCAAAATCTCAAGTGGTTAACATAATGGTGGTGACTACGGTCGTAAGATTTGTAGTCGCCACTATTGTATTGTGAGTAAGTTGTTACATTGCTCAAACGTATAGCATAAAGGAGATAATACACAATGTTCTCATTCGGTAGTCCAGATTCAAAGTTTGCGCATGGCATGGAAACATTTGCTGACGCAGTGTGGCTTACCGTACTTATGCTTATTACGAGTATTCCATTAATTACTATTGGGGCTGCGATTACTGCAGCGCACGAAACAGCTCGACGCATAGAGCAAGGTGAAGCGCGTATAACCATAGCTTACTTTCGCGCATTTGCCAGCAACTTTTTGAAATCAACCGCTATTTGGCTTGTGATGGGTACACTTCTTATACTGATATTGTGGTCTTGGATTGCGGTTCGCATACCGCCTCTGCTGATTCCACAATTTGCAATAAGTTTAATCTGGCTATTGATAGCAGAATGGGTGTTCGCATTACAAGCTCGTTTTGAAAATCCTATTGGAAAAACTTTCTTAAATGCGCTTATTTTCAGCGTTTCATACTGGCAGGCAACGCTTGGCATGTTGATAGTAGATGCGTTATTTGTAGGGCTAGTAGCAGCGTCAGTTATCTATCTACCGCAAGGTTTACCACTGTTGCTATTTCTTGGGTGGGGATCGCTTATTATGCTTCACACGCCTTTGTTGGAGCATGTTTTTGCAAAGTATATTAAGAAAAAGTAGTTTGTGTAAATAATTTTTTCCGGGGCGCCAGACTCATCGCAACCCTCCAACCACGAGAGTATCTCCTCACGTTTGGAGCACTAAACCCACCATAATGCTAAGCGAAGTCTGCCTGAGGCAAACGCTGTTGTTTTCTTAGTCGTCTTACTGAGTTAGTGACGGTGTTGGGGCTATGGCCTATAACCCCAGAATATCCATCAGATTAGTTTTACACACTGTTCAGCCTATAACCCCAAATAAATAGTGAGGCGAGCATCACCATAGATGCTCGCCTCATATAGGACATCATTGCAAGGAACGTTTCGATTTGCTACTATGCAAACCTCACTCCTCACGGGGAATTAAGTCAGTTTCAAAGGAACCAACATAAATTATTATACTCACTTCCCTGTATTTTTACCTTGCATCACCGCCGCCATAGAAAACACTCGTGGCGACTTGAATACCTCGTCAGTGTGAACCACGCGACCTTCTGCATCAGCAAGTGGAATACGCCAATTTGGATACTCTGTGCTCGTTCCAGGCTGATTCTGCGAACGTCGCTCGCCAACCGCGTCAACTAAAGCAACCTGCAAAAGCAGTGATGGGGACGTAAGCATAATCGCGTGCATAGCTTCAACAATCTCCTGCACGTGATTTTCAACATCTTCAGCAGCTTCTTTACTAATCCATCCACCATCGAGAAGCATCTTCATCATCGCGTTGCGTTCGGCTGTAGCTGCTTCCTGGAAGGTTTCCACAGAGTCTGTAAGCAGATGAAGCTGCTCGCGAAGTTTCACATGCTCAAAAGCAAGATACCCCGCTGTAGGTGGCATATCGTGGGTTGTAACAGAGGCAAGCGCATACTCGCGATACTGAGAAGGATTGGCAAATATAATCTGCTTCTTTCCAGCCTTCTTCGTAGCAGCTTCAGCCTCATCGTCGTGAGTAAACCACTCCACGACAGTTCCAAGCACACCGTGAGAAGCAAGAACCTTAGAAACATACTTTGGTACTGTACCTAAATCTTCGCCAATAACGACACCGCCTGCGCGAGTTGCCTCAATGGTTAGTACTGCAATCATCGCGTCTACGTTGTAATACACGTATGCGCCGTTTCTTGCGCCCTGACCTTGTGGAATCCACCATAAACGGAAGAGACCAAGCACGTGGTCAATGCGTGCAGCTCCAGCGTGCAAGAATACGTTATGAACCATATCTCGGTAAGCAATATAACCAGTTTCATCAAGATAATTTGGATCAAATGGAGGCTGACCCCAATCCTGACCCTGCTGATTGTAGAAATCAGGAGGAGCGCCAACACTTACGCCGTTAGCAAATCGTTCTGGGCTCCACCAAACATCAGCGCCATAGCCGTGCACGCCCACAGCCATGTCTTGCATAAGACCAATTGCCATACCAGCAGCTTTAGCTTCAGCATGTGCAGCAGCAACCTGCTCGTCTGCAATCCACTGCAACCAACGATGGAACTCAAACAAATCAGCATGTTCTCGCTTGAGACGTTCAATTTGAGGGGTTCCTTTACCAGTAGTGTCGAACCACAAATTTTCACCCCAAGGAGCACCCCAAACCTCAAATGCAACGCACCAAGTTGCAAAAGCATCAAGATCTTCACCCGAACGATGTTTAAATTCAGTGAACTCACGTTCACGCTCTGCAGAACGTGGCTGCTTGAAAATAATACGCAAGGCTGGAAGTTTGGCGTCCCAAGCTGCATTGATATCAATAGGGTTTGGATTATTGTTTTGATGAGCGATAGACTCATGCAATTGCTCTACTTTAGCAAGATCTTCGCTACTTAATTCAGCATATTCTGGAATATCTTGAGGACGAATATAAGTAACATTTAAGAATCTACGAGACTCAGGCAAGTACGGAGAAGGCTCAAGAGGTGTCACTGGAGCGCATGCATGAATTGGATTAATCAGCATAAAATCGGCTTTACCAATTTCGCCTGCATCCTTCAACAAACGACGCAAATCGCCGTAATCGCCAATACCCCAAGAATCCTTGGAACGTACGGAATACATTTGCGTCATAAAGCCCCAACGGTGACGTTCTTGTACGCTTTTTGGTAGCGGGATACGAGCTGGTGCAGCAATCAATGTCGCATCAGCGTGTGTTAGAATTTCTCCGCGATTATCAACAATTTGTGCATGCAAAGTGTGATAGCCCATTGGCAAATCATCAGGAAGCACAATGTATAAATCGCCGTCATCCTCTGCTTTAATATCATCTAACGGTTTTTCGTAAGTTGTTCCGTCTTCAAGGGTAAGCGTAATGCGGATATGATCTAAGTCTGCATCACCTACATGAAGTGGCACACAAGCTTTCGTACCATTAAACGAAACTACAGTCGGCGGAAGTACTTCACTAGCACGTTTGCGTTGTACTTGTTCGTATGAAGCTGCAATATTATCTGGAGTATCTGCTGGCATGCCTAATGCATTGAGTACTCCAACCAATGCTTCATCAGTAATTTCAGTGTAGCTTCCTTGCTGATCAATATAAAAAGTGGCAACGCCGCAAGCTTTAGCAAGTTTAATCAGCGGCCGCTCAAGGCGCTCTGCGCTTTCTTCCATAGGCTTATCAGCGTCAGCTTTGCTAGTAGCTGTTGTAGTCATGGTGCTCCTTCTATCTTGTGATTGGCACATTCCTAACATCGTCGTAAGTGTGCCAAACGTGCAACTATGGCGAGAGAGTGCAACCCAATACATCTCTGGACTGAAATACACCCTGTTTGTCAATTATATAAATACCTGATATCGTTTGCAAATTAGCGTTGCGATATAACAGGTTAGTTTTACTGCGAAATTGCAACTAAACGCAATTGTTGCGATTATATTGCGCTTAGTTGCAATCAGCTGTAGTTTATTGATACTTATTCAAACAATTACTTATCGCTCAGCACAACGAAAGTGCGTATTGGCAAATGTAAAGTAGTAGTGCTGCCTTCTGTAACAATAGATGCTTCAGCAGCTGGTTTTTCGCCAGTCCACTTGGCATAATAATCGTTTGAATTAAGCACGCAGTGCCACCCATGAGATTTTGCGCTATGAATTACTGGCAGCTCAATCTTTGCATCTTCATGATACATAGGATTGGCACAAACAATGAGATTATTACCAACACGTGTTGCTAAAACAGTGTGGTTAGAAGTTGTTAATTGCTTGCGTTTACCATTATATAATGAACTATATTCTGCGCGTAGTGCAATAAGTGCTCGATACCACTGAATGAGTGGCTGGAATTGCTGAGTACGAGCCCAATCGAGCTGATTCAGCAGCATTCCGCGATTATAGGAATTATCGCAGCCATGTTTAGTGCGACCAAATTCTTCACCACTGAGCATAAATGGCATTCCGGCGGAGCATAGAACCATGCCTGCAGCAAACATATTAGCGTTCATAATATCTGCAACAGCTTTTGCATCCTGAGCATTAAATTCAGCTTCACCAGCGTTATCTCGCATAGAGATGCAAAGCTTATCCCATAGAGTCAAATCATCATGAGCGGATATGTACTGCACAATTTGACCAACTTCTTTACCAGCAGAAGGGGTGTCGCGCCAAGCATCTAACGCTTGACGAGCAGCATCAGAGCACCAGAACTCATTACCGTTAACATAACCGCGGTCACGATGATTCATAACATTGCCTTTAAGGGAATCGCGTGATTCATCGCTAAACCAGCCAATACGTTCGTGCAATAAGTCGCGACCATCTTTATCTGCCAGTGGCAACTTTTCGTCAACAGCAGGATCCGAAGCGCCCCAAGGCTCACCATACATAAGAATATCTTTTCCGCCAGGAAGTTTATCTAATGCAGCTCGTGCCTGGTTCAAAGTTTCAACATCAGTTAAGCCCATAAGATCAAAACGGAAACCATCAATATGGTAAGAACGAACCCAATGCAGTAAAGATTCAATAATAAATCTACGGAACATTGGATGCTCAGAAGCCATCTCAGTACCGCAGCCTGAGCCGTTTGCAAAGGAGCCATTCTCTTCACGTCTGCAGAAATAGCCTGGAGCCATGCACTCAAAAGCATTTTCTGCTGCCTTATACATGTGGTTGTATACCACATCCATAATTACTCGTTGACCATTAGCATGTAATGCAGCAACCATTGCCTTACACTCACGAATACGTGTCGTGCCATCATATGGATTACTGGAATATGCACCTTCTGGCACATTATATGCGTAAGGGTCATAGCCCCAGTTGTACAAAGAGTCTAGTTCTTCTGCTGAAGCTCCATTCTTACGAGCTTGGTCAAGCGCTATTTCATCGACAGTAGCAAAATCGTAAATAGGTCCTAGCTGTACATGAGTGACGCCAAGTTGCTTTAAATAATCTAAACCTGTAGGAAGAGTATTATTAACTGAATCTGTGTTTGAAACAGTAGTGTGTTCATCAGTAAAAGCAAGATACTGGCCACGATGTTCAGGTTTAAAACCGCCACGAGGGTCATTGCTAAAGTCGGCAACATGTGTTTCCCATACAACTGTTGCATGACGGACAAATTTAGGTGATTTATCTTTATGCCAATTAGTTGGAGCAACGCGATCCTCATCAATAACAAGGCTGCGTTCGCCGTTAACGCCGCTAGCAATGCCCCATGGATCACTCGTACGATTTACTGTGCCATCAGGAAATTTGACGAGATAATCGTAATACATGCCATCCAAGCGTCTACGGAAATTAGCTTTCCAAGCACCATCGTGCAAAGGCTTCATTTCGTGTATTTGTGTCGGCTCGCTGTTATTGCCGGTTTCAAAAAGTCGTAAAGTTACGGTTTGTGCTGTTGGCGCCCAGACAATAAACGTTGTAGATTTAGCATTTAAAGTAAAACCGAGAGATCCTTCATATATAGGCCATGTTGCTGAGGATGGAATTGTCATGGAGATTATCCTTCTTCTTTCATTATGTTATAAATATTGTTGTACTGTGCTAATTATAGTAAAAATTATACTAATTCTAAATTTTATCTTTAAGTTATTATTCTATTATTGAAAATATTTTATTGTGGAACACTATTTGGCTCAATACGGTAGGGTTGACGCAAAACTAATATCATCTTGAGTCGAAGAGTGGTAAAACTTTGAAATTATGTTTGTATCAATATGTAATCCAATAAAATTCATCGAAATTGCTTGTATTTGCAAGATATGACAAATATTGAACACTGAGAACAAAAAGGCCGAAACGCTCGGAAAGCGCCTCGGCCTTCTAGGATTTGCAATCTGAAGATTACATCATCCCTTAACAGATCCTGACATGGATTCTTCGTAGAAGCGTTGCATCACAATAAACAGAATTGCAATTGGAATGGAAACGCACACAGCGCCAGCGGAGAAGCGTGCGAACCACTGATTGATGTACTCCTTCTGTAGCATCTGCCACAAGCCCAATGCAACTGTAAAGTTGTCTTGAGTACGAGCAATTGCCTTTGCGAGAACGAAGTCAAGCCATGGTCCCAAGAAGCCAACAATAGCCTGGAATACAATCATTGGCTTGCAGATTGGGAGAATAATCTTATAGAATACTTGCCATGTTGTGCAGCCATCCAAATAAGCAGCTTCATCCAATGACTTTGGAATAGTATCCATGTAACCCTTCATAACGTAGAAGCCGGCGCCACTACCTGCAGAGTATACAATAATCAAAGAGATGAGCACTACTGAGCCATTCGTCAGACCAAAAGCCTTAAGAATGAAGTAGATTGCAATAACAGCCATAATGGACGGGAACATACCGAGAATCAAAGCAATGTTCATGAAAGTGCGACGTCCACGGAAGCGCAAGCGAGACATGCAGAATGCCACAGCAAGCACGAAGAACAGTGAGATAATGCACACAAACACAGACACAATGAAAGTGTTCATAAACATTCGTGGGAAATCAAGCACGTTGCGCTCAGTAAAGAGCTTAACGTAATTGTCAAACGAATACTCGGTTGGGAAGAAGGTCTTCTGATAAGGAGCCTCATGCTTGTTGAAGCTTTCCAACAGTACCCATGCAATAGGTGCTAACCACACGATTGCCATAACAATCAAGAAAAGATGTGTGATAATATCACCTATGATTCGGCGTACTCGTTGGTCGCGGAATAGAGGAACACTACGTTGACTGCGTACCATTCCATCGGAAACTTTCTTATTACTCACCGGAATCCCTCCTCGTTCTTATAAGAGCCAGAGTTGCGGTAGGTTATCAATGCGACTACCGCCAGCACGATGAAGGTCATGATGCCGATTACTGCACCCATGCTGTAGTTATCCTTATCAACAGTCAGCTTATAAAGCCACGTGATGAGCAAATCGGTCTTACCTGCGGAAGATCCGACCGGCGTTGGCTCGCCGCTTGACAAGAGGTAAATAACATTGAAGTTGTTCACGTTACCGGTGAAAGTGGTGATTAAGTAAGGCGTCATCACGAAGAAGATGTAAGGCATCGTAACGTTCATGAAACGCTGCCACCAGCTAGCACCATCAAGCTCTGCGGCTTCGTACAGTTCGGCAGGAACATTTTGCAAAATACCAGTAATTTGCATGATAGTGTACGGAATACCAACCCAAAGATTGATAAGAATTACGGTGACGCGAGCCCAAGTTGCATCTTCAAAGAATGGCAGTGGAGAATGAATCCAACCGTATTCCATGAACAATCTGTTAATGGCACCATCGTGCTGCAACATATTGTGCATAACAAGCAAAGAAACGAACTGAGGTACTGCAATAGTCAGTGAGAAGCAGGTACGCCAGAATCCCTTAAGTCTAGTGGTTCGCCTGTTAATAATCATTGCCATGAACATACCAAAGAAGAAGTTCAAGAAGGTAGCAAAGAATGCCCACACCAAAGTCCAAATCAGCACGTCGATAAACATGCCTGCGTTGATGGTGCCGCTAGTGGAGCCAAGAATCTTGAAGAAGTTCTTTAGACCAACCCACTGGAAAAGTGGTGTGTGATCGCGGTCATAATTAGTGAATGCCATAGAAATCATGAATGCTAATGGCAAAACACTGAATACTATAATGCCCGCAGTTGGCAATGTCATTAAACCGACGTGTGCATTGCGGTCAAAGAGTGATTTAACATCTTGAATAAAATCAATTGGCTTCTTGCCGTCCACTACGCACTTTTGTGCCTTATACGCACTGCGTAGTGCCAACGTTGCCAAATAAACAAGCAAAATAATTGCTGCAATAGACATAACGCCATACAGCAAAATTTCTACAGAACTATCGCCGGCCTGATAATGCCAGAAGCCGTTGATTTTTACTTTACCCTGCTTTTTGGTACCAAGCGTACCAAACTTTGGAAGATACTCAGCGCCGGTAGTGAATAAGAATCCAAAAATAGCAGCTTCAGATGCAAGGAATACGAGACCCTTCACGTATTGGCGACGGACGAAATTGCCAAAACCAAAAATAACTACCGAAACCCAAGCAAGAATATCTGCATTCTTCGCAGCCTCCTGCAAAGAATACGGCGAAGGGGCAAAGCGTTCAGAAGCCGGCGCTTTCTGGCGCTTTCCTCGCTTTGTGGATGTCGTGCCAGTCATGACATACCTTTCATAAATGGTGGTGCTCTACTTACGCAGAAAGGACGCCCCGCCCCGTGCACATGAGGTGGGGAGCGGGGCGTCCTTGCCGTATGCTTCAAGGCATTCGCGCCTTTTAGCATGCTTAAAATTAATTTTTACAGCTAAGTTAATTATGTAATTAACTTTTATTACTTCTTAAGAGCTTCAGCAAAGCCCTTGGCCCAATCTGCAGTCTTAGCAGCAGCATTACCGTCGTTGATTTCCTTGTGAGCAAGGGAAGTACCGAAGGTCTTGGTTGGATCCCAGAAGCCACCCATTTCAGGAACGGTTGGCTGCAGTACAGAAGTATTAGCGATGGTGTTCATCTGAGCAACTGCAGCTGGATCGCCCTTAACAATGTCAGCAAGAGACTTGTCGGAAGGAATCGTGTTCTGCAACTCGTAGTACTTCTTCTGGGATTCCTTGGAGCCAAGGAATGCAGCAAACTTAGCAGCAATCTCTGGAGCCTTGGAGTTAGGGTTGTATGCAACAGCCTTAGAACCTGCGAAGGACTTCATCTGGAATTCGCCAGCCTCAGTCTTGAACTTTGGAAGCTGAGCAGCAGCGTAGTTATCGCCCAAAGCCTTCTTTACATCGTTTGCCTGCCAAGAACCGGAGAAGAATGCATCTGCAGTGTGGTTCTGGATTGCAGCCAAGCCAGCGCCTTCATCATTATCCATGACGAAGTTCTTGTTCTGGATAAGCTTTGCAACATACTTGGTGACTGCTGCGGCCTTATCGCTAAGCTTAATGCCAGCCTTGCCGTCATTGCTCTTTGGTCCAAAGAGGGTCATGTTGCCATCAAGGTAGAAGCCTGGGAGATACCAAGCGTTAGCGATGTTGAAAGCAACCTTGCCCTTCTCAAGCATCTTATCGAGGGACTTAACGTCTTCGTCCGTGAACTTGGACTTATCGTAGTACATGAACCAAGTGTTGCCAGTGAATGGTACGCCATACATCTTGCCGTCTTGTGCAGTTACGGACTGGATGAGTGGTTCAGCATCCTGCTGCTTTACCTGAGCGACAGCGTCATCGCTTAATTCGCCAATGGCACCAGCCTGTACCAAATCACCCAACTGATCGTTAGCGAACAAATAAACATCAGCAGCAGCCTTAGCGTCCTGCTTTACTGTCTTAGAAGCATCTGGTGGTGCAACGACAGCATTCTTAAAAGTAATCTTGTATTCTGGATGAGCCTTCTGGAAAGCCTTCTCCATAGTTGGCAACCAAGAATCACCCTTGGCTTGATCTTCAGAAGCTGCCCAAACAGTAAGCTTAGCAGTCTTTGTATCGCTGCTAGCTGTGGAAGTAGTGCTAGAGCCGCAAGCTGCAAATCCAAACAATGTAGCGACTGCAAGACCTGCACCCAGCATCTTCTTAATATTCGTCATCCTTGACCTCCTATATCATGCCAGAAACTGGCATATCATTTGGTGGCGTAGTAACGGATTAATTGTGGCGCAACATCGCTATTGCTGCGTAGAGCAGCGTCACAAGTCTCACAAATCCGTTCGTAAGCACTGTGTAGTATACACGGATATTATGTCGTTTGCAAATGGGTGGCGGGTTAGCTTGTGTATATCTTGGCAGTGAAAAATCTTCAAGTATTTTAGGTAAACTTCGTATATTGAATTGGGAAGGTGGAACAATGGGACTATATAATCATGCTGATTGGTTGAACGATGCTATTTTTTATGAAATTTACCCGCAGAGTTTTTATGATGCTAATGGTGATGGCATTGGTGACATTTTAGGAATTATAAAAAAATTAGATTATGTAAACTCGATTGGCTGCAACGCGATTTGGCTTAATCCTTGTTATGATTCACCGTTTAAAGATGCTGGTTATGATGTGCGTGATTATAAAAAAGTTGCTGCGCGCTATGGTACCAATGAAGATTTGCAACAACTTTTCAGTGAGGCTCACAAACGGGGAATGCATATTCTGCTTGATTTAGTGCCGGGACACACAAGCGAAGAGCATGAGTGGTTCCGTAAAAGTTCTTGTGCTCAAGAAAACGAATTTAGTAAGCGTTATATTTGGACAGACAGTGCATTTTCTGGGTATTCAATGCCGTTCATCGGCGGTGAAACTGAACGTGATGCAACATATATCCTCAATTTCTTTAAGTGTCAGCCTGCGTTAAATTACGGTTTTGCGCATCGAGATCGTGCTTGGCAGTCTTCCCCTGACTCTTCAGAAGCGGCTGCAACTCGCGCTGCAATGGTTGATGTAATGCGATTCTGGCTTGCGTTGGGTGCTGATGGTTTTCGCGTCGATATGGCGGATTCGCTCGTAAAAAATGATGATAATAATGGTGAAGGAAGTCTTGGTAAAGACAATACAATTCGCGCTTGGCAAGAAATGCTTGGGGCTGTCAAAGAAGAATATCCTGAAGCTGCTTTCGTTTCTGAATGGGGTAGACCTCGTCAGGCGCTTGCTGCCGGTTTTGATATGGACTTTTATTTAAGCTGGCGATGGGATGGAAACCCTAATGGTTACGCGCGTTTGCTTCGTGACGTTGACAACGCTTTAGATCATAATCCGCAGCATGATCACAGTTACTTCTCGGCGCAAGGTGGAGGAAGTATTTGCCCGTTCTTGGATGATTACTGCCCGCAATATGAGTCAACGTGTCATCAAGGTTACTTTAGTTTTATTACTTGTAATCATGACACGCCTCGTTTGGCTCCACGTCTTAGCGATCGCGAGCGTCGCGTAGCTTTTGGCATGTTGTTAACAATGCCTGGTGTTCCATTTGTGTATTACGGTGACGAGATAGGCATGAAATACCGCGATATTCCAACAAAAGAAGGCGGTTATGCTCGTACTGGCACGCGCACACCAATGCAGTGGGATGACACAAAAAACCTTGGCTTCTCAACGGCTGCAAAATCGAAACTGTATTTGCCTGTTGAAACTAGCGCAGATGGGCGTACTTGCGCAAATTCGCGCAAACAAGCCGTCGCAAATGGCGAAATTCCAGCAGTTTCTTCTCAAATTAATTGCAAAGATTCTTTCCTGTCTTGGGTGCGCTCGCTTATTGCACTTCGTCATAGTCGCGCTTCTTTGCAAGCTGACGCGTCTTGGCGTGTGCTGTATGCTCCTGTTGATGGTCGTGGTTTTGCATATGAACGTTGTGCAAGAACTATGGATCATGGTGAGACCCAGCGAAGTATTGTAATGATGAATCCTAGCGTGCATGATGAAATAGTTCCGTTGGAAGCGCTAGCGAATCTTACACAAGAATCTGTGAATAATCCATTACTGAAAATTGGTGAGATATCAAGTAATGGCAATACTCTTACGCTCGGCGCACAAAGTTTTGCAGTATTTGATTTGTCATATTAGTGCGCAATATTGCGATACAATAAACATGTAGAAAAAATATGTATAAAGCGACGAGGCTGCAGAAGTAACCAAACTACGCAAATAACGTCATAGGAGTAGAAAACAATGGATGCGGTGACGCCAAAAATTCGAGCAGATAAAAATATAAAACTTGGTATCACTTTGCGTAAGTTCAAGCTGCTTGGTGCTGTTATGATGACGCTTAGTGCTTTTAGCGCCCCCGTTATACCTCACTTATTTGGCGGCCTTAGTGATAATAATATGTGGGCGCTTACGGCTGCTGTGGTGTGCGAAGTGGTTAGTTGGACGGCGCTCCCGTGGTATGCATGGATACTTGTGCGAGGATACCACAATACGCATAATGTGAATTTTTATACGTTGCGCTTGTTGATTTTAGCATTGATTTGTGAAGTTCCTTATGACATTACCACATCTGGTTGCGCTGTTGATATGCGTTCACAAAATCCTGTATTCGGGCTTGTTATTGCGTTATTTGTGCTTTCTGGAATCGATATGATTCGTACTCGGCTCAGTGGTGTTTCGCGCGTGATGGCAGGAGTGGGTATTGTAATTGCCGGGTTATTGTGGAATATTATCGGCAAAGTTGGTGTGCGTCAGCATATTTTTTGGGGTGGAGCATTGTTACTTGGCTTTGTGCTGATTTTCGAGCTATTGCAAAAACATGAAATTCGCATGGAACTTATAGCGGGCATGTTTGGTGCTATGTCACTGCTTGCTCCAGGTGTGGGAGTGGCGGTGTTGCATTACCGTAGCGCATATGGTGATGGTTATAAGAATTCGCGAGTATTTCGTTGGGTTATGTATGCTTGGTACCCGATTGTGCTTGCGATTGCTGCGTTGTTTGCAGTATTCGTCAGATAAAATCGTGCGCTAATTAATAAAAAGCAAAGGTGCAAAAATGGACTCTTCCAAGTCGAGAATTTTTTATAAGTACGCATCAGACTCAAACGTAAAGGCGCAGGATACTCAGGTAATTAAAGGCGAAAAGTGGCGCATTACGGTTATTACAGATTCGCTTATTCGTCTTGAATGGAGTGATGACGGAAAGTTTGTTGACAATCCTACGCAAACCGTAATTTGCCGAAATTTTGCTTACAAAAGCGCGGACACTCAGTCGCAATTTAGCGCGCGTAAAAACGAAAACGGATGGCTGGAAGTCGAAACTGAAAAGCTGCACCTTGTTTATAATTGCGAAGCTTTTAGTAAAGAAGGCTTAAGTATTGTTGTGCGCGGAGTACCGTGTACTCAATTTAACACGTGGCATTATGGCGACGACTGCCCGGGGAATCTTCTTGGTACTTTTAGAACTTTGGATCAAGCGAATGGTCCGGTAAAACTTGGTAAAGGCATACTTTCGCGTGACGGATGGTCTGTTTTAGATGATTCTGCAACTTGCGAAATTGTGCCAGCTGAGGAAATAAATGGCAAACCGAACCCGTATGGAGCTTGGGTTAAGTCGCGCGAGCAAAAAGTTAGCGAACAAGCTGGAAGATATAAAGATTTGTATTTCTTCGGCTACGGACACCGCTATATTCAAGCAATTCAAGACTTTTATAAGCTTACAGGCGCTCAGCCGTTGCTGCCGCGTTTTGCGTTAAGTAATTGGTGGAGCCGCTACTATCGTTATCGTCAAGACGAATATTTGCAATTGCATAATCGCTTTAAGCGCGAAGGCATACCTTTTAGCACGGCTGTTATTGACATGGATTGGCATGTGACGGATGTTGATCCGAAGTATGGTTCCGGTTGGACGGGCTACACGTGGAATGAGGAGCTTTTCCCGGATCATCGTGCTTTTTTGCGTAAACTTAACGTTGCTGGATTGTCTCCAACTTTGAACTTGCATCCGCGTGACGGTGTGCGCGCATTTGAAAAAGACTATCCGCAAGTTGCGCGAGATATGGGAATTGATTCTGCAAGCGGTAAAGCTGTGGAATTTGATTTAACAAATCCGCAGTTTGTTGAAGCTTACTTCAATATGCATCATCGTATGGAAGATGAAGGTGTGCGATTCTGGTGGATTGATTGGCAGCAGGGAGGAGTGACGCGCGAGCCTGGATTGGATCCGCTTTGGATGTTGAATCATGTGCATTATGAAGATGCTGCGCGCGAAGGCCGCTGGCCTCTTACGTTCTCTCGTTATGCTGGCCCTGGTTCGCATCGCTACCCGGTTGGATTCTCGGGAGATACTGTTACTACTTGGGATTCGCTTGCTTTCCAAACTTACTTCACTGCTACAGCTTCTAATATTGGCTACGGGTGGTGGAGTCACGATATTGGTGGGCACATGCTTGGCGTTAGAAATAACGAGTTAGAAGCGCGATGGTACGCTTTCGGCGCATTGAGTCCTATTAATCGTCTTCACTCGACTTGCTCGCCATTCGCTGGAAAAGAGCCGTGGAATTTCCCTCAGGAAACTCGCGAAGCAATGGTGAAAATGCTTCGTTTGCGCGCGGAACTTTTGCCATACGTTTATACGATGAATTATCGCGCAGCTTTTGAGGGCAGACCAATTGTGGAGCCAATGTACTGGCAGTCTCCGGAAGTTGGTATGGCTTACGAAATCCCTAACGAATACCGTTTTGGAAGTGAGCTTATAGTGGCGCCGATTGTTTCTCCTAATGATGCGGCTACTTTGCGTGGGTGCGCTGGAGTTTGGTTGCCTAAAGGTGATTGGTACGATTTGTTCGACGGGCGTAGGTATGTGTCTCGCGGCTGGAATGGTCGCAGATTTGAAGCGTGGCGTGCACTTGACCGAGTGCCGGCTTTCGCTCGTGCTGGTGCAATCATACCAATGCAAGTTTTGCCGGAGATTGCAGATTGCGCGCGTAGCGCTGAGGTCGCTGAATCGGTTAATAGTATTGAAAATCCTCACGATTTGCGCGTTCTTGCGTTCCCTGGAGCTGACGGCGAATTTGTGATGCGAGAAGATAATGGTGACTTTGCTGTTGCATCTGCTGGTAGCACTGCTGATACGAGAATGAATTTTGTGTGGCGAGATGGCAATGGTTCTTCGCAATTTATTATTTCCGGTGTAGAAGGTGCGGAAGCTGCTGTGGAATCTGTGCCACAAAATCGCAACTGGAATGTGGTATTTAGAGGAGTTGCTTGCGCAGATTTTGCTCACGTGCGTGTATTTGTAGGAAGTCGAGAGCTTAACACAAGCGAGTTTGCAATTTCTTACGAAGGTGAAGAGTCGACCTTAAGCTTGTCGGTTTCTGTAAAAGACGTGCCAGCTCGTTCGGAAGTTCGCGTAATTGTTGACGGAGGATTGCAAATTGCTGCTGATCCTAAAGTTGGTGACGCTTATCGATTCTTGTTGCAAACCCAGGTACCGTATCGTGGCAAAGAAATGGCTTTTGATGCAATTCGAGAGACTGGTGGAAGTGCCAGTGCTATTACTGCACTTTCGGCACTTGAATACGACAGTGACAATGAAGCTGTGAGTCAGCGTGAGAGAGTTGATATGCTTAATGCTTATGCAACCAATCAACCTTCAGTAGTGAAGTGGGCGCAGTGGCGTTGTACGTTGCCGGTTGCTGTAAAGCGAGCACTTGAGGAGATTTTGCTGCGATCGGTTGAGTGATTGCATCTGCGCGAGCGCGACGACCTGCCTGAGCGCTGCGATTTAGCGCGCGAAGGCAATTCGGAGCGCCGAGCTTGCTCAAGGTTGAAAGCACGGTGTGCTTTCAACGCAAGCGAGGTCTGCCTTCGTCTCGATTGACGAAGGCAGGGCAGAGTTGTGTGGTTGGGTTTTAGAAACTGGGTTGTGTTTTGTGTGCGCTTGTTCCTCGCGGCTATTGGTAGCCGTTCGGCTGATTTGCGAATCGACGACTTCGAGCTGCATAATGCGCGAGAAGTCACTTCGATTCGCCGAGCTTGCTCAGAGTTGAAAGCACGGTGTGCTTTCAACGCAAGCTCAGTAGCGAGCGCGTTACCCGCGCGAGCGTTAAGCACACTGTGCTTCACAATTGAGCCAAATCATGCTTTGAAGGAGCTTGAAATCCTATTGATTTCAGCCTCGGTCAAAGCGCCTGCTTGAGTGCTGCGATTTAGCGCGCGAAGGCAATTCGGAGCGGAAACTCGCTTAAGTTGGAAGTCCAGTGGACTTCCAACGCGAGTTTCGTAAGCGAGCGCGTAATCCGCGCGAGCGTAATCTGCGCGATTAACAAAATTGCTTAGTTTTGCGATTTGACATGCCGACTTAATTAACTAGTTTTTGTCAAAAGTGCTAGAATACTGCACGGTAGTGTGACGAAAATCACATAATTTCGTTACGTCTATCTGTAGCGTTTGTAATATCGCTAAAGTTGGCAATATTACAGCGTTTTACAATCGCAGTTTTGAAAGTCAAAGCTACGAAACGCGGGAGCTTGTTCTATACAGGCTGAGAGGGCGAAAGCCGACCGTAAACCTGATGCGGGTAATGCCGCCGTAGGGAAGGAGTATGTATGCGAAATATTCGTATTATTGGTGCAGGTATTATTGGTTTAGCAACAGCGTGGAGGCTTACGGAAGCTGGCGTAAAAGTTAGCATAATTGATCCAGATCCAGTCTCTGGTGCTTCTCACCATGCTGCCGGCATGTTAGCTCCTACCGCAGAAATGCAATATCAGCAAGAAGCGTTGTATCCGCTTATGTTTGAGTCCGCAACCATGTATAAGGAATTGGTTGATTCGGTTGCAAAGTACACCGACAAGCCAACCGGCTACTTAGAGTGCGGCTCTTATGTAATCGGCGGCGACGCTGCAGATAACGAGCATGTCAACGAGTTGCTAAACTTGCAGCACCGTTACGGCCGTAGAGCTGAGCATATTTCTGTGAGTAAGCTTCGTGAAATTGAGCCTGCTCTTTCGCCAACTATTGCTGGCGCTGTAAGTGTGCCGGACGATCATCAAATCAACCCTCGTCTTTTCACTGCAGCTATGATTGATGCACTCGAAAAGCGCGGTGTTGTTATTGAGCGTCGCGCGAGCACTCCAGATGATTTAGGTCCTGACACAGTTTTGGCATCAGGTTTGGGTGCCAAGGATATGCTTCCGCAGCTTAAGCTTCGCGCTGTGTGGGGTGATATGATTCGTATGACTATTCCAGAGCCATTGCGTCCAATTTTAAGCTCCGTGGTTCGCGGTTTTGTGCACGATCGCCCAGTGTATTTGGTGCCTCGTGCTAAGGAAACAGGTGAGCTTGTGCTCGGTGCTACTTCTCGCGAAGACGATCGTGATATTCCAAAAGTTGGCGGCGTGCTCGACTTGCTTCGTGATGCTGCAAGCGTGCTCCCAGGCATTCAGGAATGCTCAATTACTGAGGTTACTGCTGGTGGCCGTCCTGGAACTCCGGACGATTTGCCATTTATTGGTATTGATCCTAAGACGCATACCACGATTTCTACTGGCTACTTCCGTCACGGCATTTTGCTCACTGCTTTGGGTTCTTCGTTGACTACCAAGCTTGTGCTTGAGCAAGAGTTGACTGAGAAGGAAAAGGGCTTCTTGGAAAGCTGCGATCCTGCACGTTTTTAATAGCGTAATTTTCTAGTTACGCGAGTTTTTAGTAAACGTTCTAGTGACACAAGTTTCTAGTAGCGCAATTTTAATAGACGTTAATAAAGGTTGAATTATGCGAATCGTCGTCAATGGTGAAACTATTGAAGTTCAAGATGGGTTAACTGTTGCTGAGCTTATTGCTCAACGCTACGGTTCTGACGCTGGTCCTGGCATAGCTGTTGCGATTGGCGACGATGTGCTTAAGCGCAATCAGTGGGCGTCGACTGTGATTTGCGATGGGAATCAAATTGAGATTCTCAGCGCAGTTCAAGGCGGCTGACGCTTACAAAATATTAAATTTTCAATAAAAGGCTTAAAATGGCAGAAAATAATTCTGAAAATAATGCAGAAGAAAATGTTGATACTTGGCAGCTTTGTGGCAAAACCTTACATTCAAGGCTTTTGCTTGGTACAGGCGGCATGACAAGCATCGACATTATGGAAAAGTCGCTTGTGGCTTCAGGTGCGGAAGTAGCTACTGTTGCTTTGCGCCGCCATGCAAAAACAGGCGTGGATATTTATGGAATGCTGCAACGCCATAACATTAACGTTTTGCCAAATACTGCAGGATGCAAAACGGCGCATGACGCTGTGCTTACTGCAAAAATGGCTCGCGAATCTCTTGGAACTGATTGGATTAAGCTCGAAGTGATTGCTGATGACGATACTTTGCTCCCAGATACTCGCGAAGTGTTGCTTGCTGCAGAAAAGCTCGTTGAAGAAGGATTTAGCGTGCTGTGCTACACGAATGACGATCCGATTGTGGCTCGTCGCTTGGTTTCGCTTGGTGTGAAGGCTGTTATGCCTGGTGGCGCTCCAATCGGCACTGGTCTTGGTATTTTGAATCCTCGAAATATTGAGCTGATTGTGCGTGAATGCAAGGAAGCTGGTGTTCCTGTGATTTTGGATGCTGGCGTTGGTACTGCTTCCGACGTTGTTAAAGCTTTTGAAATCGGCTGTTCTGGCGTGCTTCTTGCAAGCGCTGTAACTCGCTGCCCAGATCCAGTGAAGATGGGTCGCGCAATGGCTGCTGCTGTAACTGCTGGTAAGCTTGCTCACGATGCTGGGCGTATTCCAATGCGAAATCATGCTCTCGCTTCCTCGCCTGTTGAAGGTCGCGCTTGGGCTGATTCTGTACTGTAAATTTCATACTATGAATTTCGGCATAAGTATTTAAGCATGACGATTAATAAAATTTATGACAACCTGCAGGAGCTTGAGGCGGAGCGTACTTCTCGCCACTTGCTCCTGCCGGGCTTTACTCTTGAGCATCAACAAATGTTGCGCAATGCAAAAATCTGCATGGTTGGTGCGGGCGGACTTGGTTCTCCGTGCTTACTTTCGCTTGCTGCTGCAGGAGTTGGAGAAATCACAATTTGTGATGACGACGTTGTTGAGCTTTCTAACTTGCAAAGGCAGACTTTGTACACTGTTGATCAGTGTGGCCAATCTAAAGCGCAACTTGCAGCTGAACGCTTGCAGGCGCTATCTCCGGGCTTAAAAATCAACCTTGTGAATAGGTTTAATGAAGATAATGCGAAGCAGCTTGTAGAAAATCACGACTTGATAATTGATGGTTGTGATAATTTTGCTACGCGCTTTTTGATTGCGGATGCTGCGTGGAGTGCAGGAATGCCGGAAGTTTATGGCTCGGTGCTTTATTACGAAGGTCAGGTGAGCGTTTTTGTGCCGGGGAAAGGACCTGGCTTGCGCGACTTGTATCCTTGCCCACCTCCGGAAGAAACAGTGCCAAAATCGGCTGTATTGGGCGCAACCGCAGCTATTATTGGCGCAATGATGGCAACTGAAGCAATCAAACTTATAACCGGCATTGGCACACCGCTTATTGGTGTTTTGGCGCGTTATAACGCATTAGATAACTCTTTGCGCCACTTTAAGTTCAGTGCGTGAAACCTGCGTAATTTCTCCCTAAATTATGCTTTTATTTACATATTAATTGCTTCGTCATTCAGTCATGTGGATATTAGTGTGGTAGAGATTTTTCGATTTTTCGCACTGATTGGATGTTTGCACGTTTATGAAGCTTTGCATCAGTGCTTTGCGAACGTTGCTTATGAAGCTTTGCAGTTTTGCTCTGCAGACGCTGTTTCTGAAGCTTTGCAGTCATGCTTCTGCGAAGATCGATTACTTGCTGATTCATGGAACTTTAACATTAGTGCTCTGCAGACATTGAGTATTTATTGCATAGAGAACACTAGATTTTGCGCTGCTGCACACGTCATTTCAGAAACCTCAACCACGCACCCACCCGCAGCTTAATTGTGTGACTTTAGTTGCACTTAGTAAACCACGTACTTTTCGCAACTTTCTGCACGAGTCTATGAGTTTTGTGTTGTCGGATAGTGTGTTGAGAGGCTGGAAAAATTGTGTTCAGTGCTAAAAGAGGACTGAGAAGCTACATTCTTTAAAGATAGGCGAACACACTAAACTCTTTTAGCAGCCAGAGCGCACGAAGGACGGGACGCACGCAAACACAAATTTTCCAGCCTCGTCAAAACCAAAAAACTAAATCAGTTACAAAACTCATAGACGATACTCAGCATCGCGCAAAACAAAATCGCGAGGAGAGAAATCCACCAAAACTCGCGCCACATTAAACAAAAACCGTAAATCAATTTATGCTTTTATTTAAAACTTGAGTCTAGTTGTATAAAGTTTTTTGTAATTTTTGGGAATAAAAGTTGACTTTTATAAGTTGAGTGTAGTAGGCTCAAGTTTTGGAAAGCGAAAAAAGCTGAGATTTTATATAGCTCCCAATACGGAATCTAAATAAAACTCAGCTTACGAACTACAGAACTTAAAGGAAAACGTAATTGCACAAAACGTGCAATACTGAGTTAAGGAGAAATTATGGGACGTGCAGTAGGTATTGATTTAGGTACAACAAATTCTTGCATTGCTACTCTTGAAGGCGGCAGCCCAACCGTTATTGTGAACGCTGAAGGCGCTCGCACCACACCATCTGTTGTGGCATTTAGCAAGTCCGGCGAAATTTTGGTCGGTGAAGTTGCTAAGCGTCAGGCTGTAACAAACGTTGATCGCACCATTAGCTCCGTAAAGCGCCATATGGGCACTGATTGGACTGTTGAAATTGATGGCAAGAAGTGGACTCCACAGGAGATTTCCGCACAGGTTTTGATGAAGTTGAAGCGCGATGCTGAAGCCTACTTGGGCGAGCCGGTAACCGACGCTGTTATTACATGCCCAGCATACTTCAACGATGCTCAGCGTCAGGCAACTAAGGACGCAGGTAAGATTGCAGGCTTGAACGTGCTTCGTATTATTAACGAGCCAACTGCTGCAGCTTTGGCTTACGGCCTCGAAAAGGGCAAGGAAGACGAGCGCATTTTGGTATTCGACTTGGGCGGTGGTACTTTCGATGTGTCCTTGCTTGAAATTGGTAAGGATGACGACGGGTTCTCCACAATTCAGGTTCAGGCAACTAACGGCGACAACCACTTGGGTGGCGACGATTGGGATCAGAAGATTATTGATTGGCTTGTTAGCGAAGTTAAGAACAAATACGGCGTTGATTTGAGCAAGGATAAGATTGCTTTGCAGCGTTTGAAGGAAGCTGCTGAGCAGGCAAAGAAGGAGCTTAGCTCTTCTACTTCCACCTCAATTTCTATGCAGTACTTGGCAATGACTCCTGACGGCACTCCAGTGCATTTGGATGAGACTTTGACTCGTGCTCACTTTGAGGAAATGACTTCCGACTTGCTCGGTCGCTGCCGTACACCATTTAACAACGTGCTTTCTGACGCTGGAATTTCCGTAAGCCAGATTGATCACGTGGTTCTTGTTGGTGGTTCAACTCGTATGCCAGCTGTGAAGGATTTGGTGAAGGAACTTACCGGTGGTAAGGAAGCTAACCAGTCCGTGAACCCAGATGAAGTTGTTGCTGTTGGCGCAGCCGTTCAGTCGGGCGTTATTAAGGGAGACCGCAAAGACGTTCTGCTTATTGATGTAACTCCACTTTCCTTGGGTATTGAAACCAAGGGTGGCATTATGACAAAGCTTATCGATCGCAACACTGCTATTCCTACGAAGCGCTCGGAAGTATTCTCTACTGCTGAAGACAATCAGCCGTCCGTGTTGATTCAGGTTTACCAGGGTGAGCGTGAGTTTGCTCGCGATAACAAGCCTCTTGGCACTTTTGAGTTGACTGGTATTGCTCCAGCTCCTCGTGGCGTTCCTCAGATTGAAGTCACTTTCGATATTGACGCTAACGGCATTGTGCACGTTTCCGCTAAGGATAAGGGTACTGGTAAGGAACAATCCATGACTATTACCGGTGGTTCTGGTCTTCCAAAGGACGAAATCGATCGCATGGTGAAGGAAGCTGAAGCTCACGAAGCTGAAGATAAGAAGCGTAAGGAAGAAGCTGAAGTTCGCAACCAAGCAGAAGCCTTTGCTTATCAGACTGAAAAGCTTGTGAACGACAACAAGGATAAGCTTTCCGACGAAATCTCTAAAGAAGTTACTGACAAGGTGAACGCTTTGAAGGAAGCTTTGAAGGGCGATGACGTTGAGAAGATTAAGTCTGCTCAGAGCGAGTTGATGACTTCTGCTCAAAAGATTGGCCAGCAGCTTTATGCACAAAATGGTGCCCAAGCTGCTCCTGGTGCTGCTGGTGCTGCTGGTGCACAAAGTGCAGAATCTGCTGCTAAGGATGATGACGTAGTTGACGCCGAAGTGGTGGATGACGACAAGGACGATAAGGACAACAAGTAATGTCCGAGTTTAACGCCAATGAATATTTGCAAGACATGAACGATGCTGATTCGCTCGACGCAAATGTTGCTGGTGAAACTTCACGAGATTGCGAGCAAGTGCCTCATAGCGCAGACAATGCTGTACACGCTAGTGAAGATAGTAAGAATCAAGCAGAAACGCAAGCTGATGCACATATTGACACCAACGTTTCTGCTGATTCTTCCAGCCAAGCAACTGCTGAAAAATCTGAGCTACATGCTACTGCAACACAATCGGCAGAATCTTCTGAAACTGATCAAGATGCAGATGCAGATGCAGATGCTAATTCAGATAGTTTGACACCTCTGGGTAAAGCTAAAAAAGAAGCTGCAGAATACTTGGAAGCGTTGCAGCGTGAGCGCGCAGAATTCATTAATTTCCGTAATCGCGCTAAAAAAGAGCAAGATCTTTTCCGTGAACACGGCATTACTGACGTGCTGAATGCATTGCTTCCAGCATTGGATGATATTGATCGTATTCGTGAGCATAGCGAGATGGATGATTCGTTCAAAGCTGTTGCAACGAAGATCGATAAAGCTTTCGCAAAGTTTGGTGTGGAAAAGTTTGGTGAAAAGGGCGAGGACTTCGATCCGACTAAGCATGATGCAATTTTGCACAGACCAGATCCAGATGCAACGAAAGAAACAGTCGATGCTGTTGTTGAAGCAGGATACCGTATAGGGAATCGTGTTATCCGTGCTGCTCGCGTAGTAGTCGCATCTCCTCATAATGAGTGATTGCTTATTTGCTATAACGCGGTTTTGATACTCCGCTGGGGTATGTGAATTGTGGTTTACTCGTGTTAACTCGTCGTCGGGTTAACACGAGTATGCATATAGTGCGTTGCGTTTATTGCGTAACTATATGCATGAGATGCAAAGCATAAAAGTAAGTATACAAGTATAAAAGCGTGTAGTGTGCCAATGTGCTGATAAGGGAAGGAGGCACACATGGCTGAAAATGAATGGTTAGCTAAGGATTTTTATAAGGTTCTCGGTGTCTCCAAAGATGCTGATGAAGCAACGATTACTAAAGCGTATCGTAAACTTGCACGTAAGTATCATCCGGATTTAAATAAAACAAAAGAAGCAGAGGAAAAGTTTAAGGACGTTTCTGAAGCTTATGATGTTTTAAAAGATAGCCAAACGCGTCAGCGCTACGATGCTATTCGTCAGTTTGGTGCAGGAGGTGCTCGTTTCGCCGGTGGCGCTGGTGGAGCAGGCGGCTTTGACGCGTCAAGCTTCTCGGATATTTTCTCCATGTTTAATGGAGGAACCGGTATGGGCGGCAACGGTTCACGCATTCGTTTCACAACTAGTGGGGCAGGACCGAATATGGGGGATATTTTCTCCATGTTTAGCGGAAGCCAGCAGAATCCAAGCGCATCTGGGTTCCAAAGCGCGAATAATTTTGGTAATGCACAGTATACACAATCACAGCCGGAAAATATGCCTGAAGTTGGTGAAGATATAACAACGAATATTACGCTCACTTTTAAGCAGGCTTTTAAAGGTGCTACGGTGTCGTTGCGTGCAGCTGGTACAACTTTCAAAACGCATATTCCAGCTGGTGTAAAAGCCGGTCAAAAAATTCGTTTGAAAGGAAAAGGTAAGCTCGGTAAATTTGGTGGTGCTGCGGGAGATTTATATTTACAAGTTCACGTAGAGGAATCGAATACATTCACTTTACGTGGTAATAATTTGGTTGCAGCATTGCCTTTGACGTTGAGTGAAGCAGTACACGGTGCAAAAGTTATGCTGAACGACGTAGATGGTAACCCTGTGACTTTTAAAGTACCTGCTGGGTCTTCTAGCGGCGATGAAATTCATGTTGAAGGTGCTGGAGTCCCAGGTGCTCATGGTGATTTTATTGGTATTGTACAAATTCATATACCGAAGCGTGCAACTATGCTACTGAAACATGCAGCAAAAGAATTTGATAAAACTGCCGGTGATGCCTACGTTGCAGAAGTTAAAAAACTCAGGCAAAACTAAGTAGTATTACTTAGCAACGTTGAATAGCAACAATTCAATAACGTAGTAAGAAAGGCGTGCTATGAAGCCAATAACGCGTGAAACTAAAGCGCTGTATGAGATGTGTGCAGTGGCTTTAGTGCGAGGTAATGCAACGCTTGATGGCGCAGACGAGGTAGGTTTTATCCTTGATTTACCAGTATTCACTGTCAGTCATGTAGCACGCCTTACTAATACACATCCGCAAACCTTGCGTCAATATGATCGACTCCGTTTGATTATGCCTCAGCGAACAGAAGGAGGCGCTCGCCGTTATTCTTTGCGAGATATTGACAGAATTGTACAAACTCAGCATTTAAGCCAAGATGAAGGTATTAATCTTGCAGGAATTATGCAAATTTTGGCATTGCAAGAGGAAAATCGTCAGCTTAAGAGGCGCGTAAGGCATTTAACGGAAATAGTAGAGTCTTCTGATCGTAATATTTTTGCGGCAAATGCAGATGGTGACATTGTTGAAATGCATCGTTCGCGTAATGCGCGACATTGGAGGCGGGATATACGTACAGAGCGAAAAGCTTTGCCTTCATCATACACATCTTCAGCAAGAACTCATGAAGAAGAAAGTCAATCAGTTTTGGATGATAAATCAATAGTATTGTGGCGAGCGTGGAGCCTATAGTAACGTAGACAAGGCTACGTATCGTGCTGTAGTGAGAAATTAGTGAGAAGAATGAATAGTACGAAAAGTAATACAGGATTATTGCGAAACATAATGTGCTACAGAAGCTGCAACAAATATATGTGCAGTACAGCAGTATAAAGGATTGTGAATGGCTGAACAGACGACGAATGTGTTGGCAAATACTCTTAACTCAAGTGAAGAAAAACATGCGTTGCGCGCAGTATTTTGGGATATGGATGGCACTCTTATTGATTCCGAACCGTACTGGCATGAGTCTGAGTTTTATTTGGTAAAAAAATTCGGTGGATACTGGGATGAAGATTTAGCTTGGGAGTGTTCTGGCGGGTCTCTTGAAACTGTTGCCAATAAAATGATTCCGTCTGGCACTAAGTTAACGGTTGAAGAAATTGGCAAAGGCATGGTTGATTACGTTGCTGCTCGTGAAGCAGAGGCTGTGCCGTGGATTCCAGGTGTGCTCGAAGTGCTCAGAAGTCTTATTCAAGCTGGTATTCCTTCTATTTTGGTGAGTAATTCGCCGCGACGCTTAGTGGAAAATATTGTGAACCACGCTCCAGAAGGTGCTTTCGCTGGGTATGTGTGTGGAGACGATGGTTTTAAGCCGAAGCCTAGCGCCGAACCGTATCTTGCTGCGGGGAAAATGGTTGGTATTGAGGGCACAGATGAGGAAGTTGCAAAGCAAATGGCTCATTGCATTGCCATAGAAGATTCGTTATCAGGTCTTACTGCCGCAATGAATTCGGGAGCAACTGTAATTGCGCAAACAGGTTTCTCGCGCGCAAACATATCCGAAAGTAGGCATCACGCAGAACTCAACGGTTATGTGGGCGTAACTGCGCAAACGCTTAAAGATTTAGTTACAAAACAATGTAATGAATAAAATCAAATGACAATCCAGAATAAGCTGCAAAAATAAACAACAAAAAAGCTGCTCAGCGTGTTCAGAAAGTGTTGATTTAGTATTTTCAACACCCGAACAAAGCTGCGTAAAAAGTAAGCTCATAACCCTTACGGCAGTGGGGCTCACAGTGTGTTGAGTGTGGGCTATTCCTTAAGCTAGGAGTGTTTGAAGCAAGAACTGTCTGAATATTTAATAGCACTTCGGCTTGAGTGTTACTAGTTCAGTCGGCTGACTGAGCTAGTAACGATATTTGGGTTGTGAGTGTTGTTTTCTCAGTCGACTGACTGAGTTTTTAACAGTGTTTTGCCGATCAGCGTTACTAACTCAGTTAGTTAACTGAGTTAGTAACAGAGTGTTGCGGCTGTAGCTTATATCCCCAGAACATCCACCAGCTGAGCTTTGCACACTTTTGGGCCTATAACCCTAAATTCAAGTGCTTATACGTATAGAAAAACCTCCGCGCACCCACTAGAGGCCACTTACCCTTGCTGCATTTCTGCCCTAGGGGGATTGGGTGACGTAGTGCCACGCGGAGGCTTTTTCTATCTTACACGATTTTTGCTACATGTCGAGAGCTTGTTGTGTTAGGCGCGCCACACGCTTTTACCATGTTCTTTAGCTGTCTCAACGTCAGCAGTAAGTTGCGACTCATTTGCCTCAACTTCACCAGCAATGTAACGTTCAACTAGCTCTCGAGCTTCACTATCTTCATGTTGTACAGCAGGCGACTTCATAAAGTAGGAACTTGGAGCCAAAATTGGACCAGATAAATGGCGATCCAATGCAATCTTTGCAGCGCGTACGGCATCAATAACAATGCCAGCAGAGTTTGGCGAATCCCACACTTCAAGCTTGTATTCCAAATTTAATGGGACGTCACCAAAAGTGGTGCCTTCCAAACGCACGAAAGCAAACTTGCGGTCATCTAACCAAGCAACGTAATCGGATGGCCCAATATGAACATTGTGCTCATCCATTTCGTGAGGAACGATTGAAGTTACTGCACGAGTTTTAGAAATCTTTTTAGACTCAAGCCTAGAACGCTGAAGCATGTTCATAAAGTCCATGTTGCCGCCAACATTTAACTGGTATGTGCGATCTAAGCGTACGCCACGATCTTCAAAAAGACGAGCCATCACACGATGCGTAATAGTAGCTCCAACTTGGCTTTTAATATCGTCACCAATAATAGGTACTCCTGCGTCGCGGAACTTTTGTGCCCAGTCAGGGTCGGAAGCAATGAATACTGGCAAACAGTTCACAAACGCGCAGCCAGCCTCCATAGCAGCTGTTGCATAAGCTTTATCTGCATGTTCAGAGCCTACTGGTAAATAAGAAACTAGCACGTCAACGTGTTTATCTTTCAATACTTGAGTTACATCAACTGGCTCAGCTTCTGATTCGTCAATCATTTCACGATAATAATCGCCTAAACCGTCATAAGTAGGCCCGCGCATAACTTCCACGCCCAAATTCGGCACGTCAGCAAAACGAATGGTGTTATTTTGCGAAGCGCCGATTGCTTCACTCAAATCATGACCGACCTTTAATGCATCAACATCAAACGCTGCAACAAACTCAATATCGCGCACACGATACTTGCCAAAAACAGCGTGCATCAACCCTGGAATTTTCTCACCGTCATCAGCGTTTTTGTAATATTCAACGCCCTGAACCAGCGACGAAGCGCAATTGCCTACTCCGGCAATGGCAACGCGGATGCTCATATAGACTCCTTGTCTGGGACAATAAGCGGCATTGCATTATGCCGCATTTATACATACTTCATCATACTATTGCCTTCACCAATATATGCCAATATGTGCTGCATTTTTAGTTATTTTTAACGATAAAAACGGTAGAATGAATAAAATTCAGCACCGGGCGCTACGGTTGAATATATGGTTGTACATAAAACTGGGCGTCGGTCGGCTTCTTCTCGTGAAAAATCAGCGAGGAGCATATCGTCACAATCGCAAAAAAATACGGATATGCCTGCTACAGTTCCTCCAAATGAACGTGGCTCGTATACTTCTCGTACGCGTGCTTCTTATACCTCTAGTGGCAACCATGGTTCAAGGCGAGAACGTTCACGCGCTTACACTCGTCAACAGCGCCGAAAAACTTGGCATGGAAGGCATCCTATTATTTTCTGGATGTTAATTATTATTTTCGTGCCTATTTTATTTGGTGCAGCAATCTTTGCTTACATGTACGCAACTACTGACATACCTGCTCCTGACAAAGTTGCTATGGCAGATAAAACTAAGGTATATTACGCAGATGGCAAAACAGAATTAGGTTCTTTTGCTGAACAAAATCGCGAAATTATTAACTGTTCTGTGCTTCCTAAATATGTTGGTCAAGCAATTGTTGCTTCAGAAAATCGTTCGTTCTATCATGATGGCGGTATCGATTTTAAAGGTATTGGTCGCGCACTCATTCATAATGTTACTAAACACGGTCGTTGGGGCGGTTCTACTATTACTCAGCAATATGCTGAACGTTATTATCTTGGTGAAACGAAAACTTATCTAGGTAAACTTCACGAAGCTATTCTGGCGTTGAAAATTGCACAAACGCAAGACAAGAATACTGTACTTTGCAATTATATGAATACCATTTATTTGGGTCGTGGCGCATACGGTATTCAAGCTGCTGCTAAAGCGTATTTTGGTATTGAGGCAAAAGATTTAACTTTGCCGCAGGCGGCATTGCTTGCGGGCATTATCCCAGCGCCAAGTAGTTGGGATCCTGCTATTGGTCCAAAAGAAGCGGGTATTCGTTTTAAGCGTGTGTTGCGCATTATGAAAGAAGATGGTTATATTACGGCGTCTGACGCAAAGCAAGCAACAATACCAAAGACGATTACGCAAACTACTCAGAACATGTATGCGGGACCACGAGGATACTTGCTGCGTATGGTTCGTGATGAGTTAACGCACAATGGGGCATTTACACAAGAGGATCTTGATAGTGGCGGATATCGCATTATTACTACGATTGATAAAGCTAAGCAAGACTTAATGTTTAAGGTTGCAAGTCCTACCCAAGAAGGGCGTGGAATTGTGCCACAAGGTTTGCAGGTTGGCGGTATATCAGTAAATGCGAAAGATGGTTCAATTATTTCAGTGTATGCTGGTGACGATTATTTAGCTAAACAGTTGAATAATGCAACACAAGCTTTGTATGAACCTGGTTCCACAATGAAACCGTTTGCGTTGTTAGGTGCAATTCAAGCTGGTACAAGTTTAGATACTATGTTCAATGGCAACTCTCCGCGCAAGTTTGAAGGCATTGATAAACCTGTTGGCAATTTTGCTAATATGAGCTATGGCATGATTAATTTATATAGTGCTACAGCAAATTCTGTGAACACTGTGTATATGGATTTGCAACATAAGCTAGGTGCCAGCAAAGTTGCGCATACTGCTGTTACGGCTGGTTTGAATCCTCGGCGAGTAGATGGTAAGAATCCGTTTACGGTGCTCGGCAATGATTTAGTGCATGTGAATGAAATTGCGCGTGCATACGCTACGTTTGCTAATCAGGGCAGGCGTCCAGATTTACATATTGTTGCTAGTGTGAAGAATCCTGATGGCAAAGAGTTTTATCGTGCTCCTACCACTGGTAAACAAGTATTTTCTCCTGCAGATGCTGCATTAGCTACGAAGGCGATGGTTGGTGTAGTGCAACATGGTACTGCAATTGAAGCTCGTGCGCTTGGTAGAGCTGTTGCAGGTAAGTCTGGTACAGCCAATGATGAAACTGCTGGTAGTTTTGTAGGTTTTACGCCAAATATTGTGACTGCATTTGCAATATGGAATCCGGACGCAAATGGTAGTCCGCAAGTAATTAAGCCATTCCACGGGTATCTTGGCGGTAGTGATTATCCTGTTCATCTCTTTACAAGATATATGAAACAAGCGTTAGTTGGCATGCCGAATGTTAAGTTCCCTGAAGCAAAAGATATGGGTAAAGTCGGAGGTCCAGATGGCACGTGGGGTTTGGGTGAACGTCATGTGTATGTGCGTGAAAAAACTCAAAATGACAATAAAGAAAATAAGGAAAAAGATAAGAACAAGAATAAAGAAAATAGTGAGGATAGTGATGAGCATATAAGCGGTAGTGATAGCACATTGCCAGACAGTTCTAGCAGCTATAACAACAGTACTTATGGAAGTAGCAGAGAGAATCAGACAGGTTCAGATGCTGCTCATGGTGGTCAGTAATTGATACATAGTGTTGAGTGTAAGCTGCATGGTAATTGACTTATTGGGAATGCTTATAATCCGTGTTGACTTGGTAATGTGAGCCGATGATAAGGTTCGGTGGTTTTCATCGCCAGCACTGGTAAATAAAATTGTGAAAAAATTACCCAATAATCGTCGAATAAGTGTTGCACAACTCGCACTATTATGGAGACTGTCGTAAAGTCTAAAGTATGAGCGGAGAATTAACAGGAATGCAGTCCGATAATATTGACGAGCAGTTTGACGCTGTTGAAATGTCAGATGCTGCATCGTTGGATACAACTTTGCGTGAAGCTTCTGAGGTGCAGAATGATGAGAATCGTAGTGCATCCCAGCGCTCAGCGTTGTCCCAGCCAATCGCGCCGTTTTCGCCAGTTGTGGATCATAAATCGGCGGAAACAGTAATGCCGTTAATTCCGGAGGATGGTACGTCGGAAGCTGTGAAGCAAACTGTGAAACAATCTGTGAAGCAGTCTGATGGATTATCGAATTCTGGTAACAGTTTGCAAGATTTAGAAGATTTGCCAGAACAGTCAGCAGTACAAGCTTTTGCTGCAGTTCCTGATACTGGTACGTCTAAAATTGCGACCTTACCAAGAGAACACAATAATACAAAAAATTCTTTGCTTAATACCTCCTCACCATCTGATGACGTAGATCAACTTGATCCATTAATGAAGCGACCGCGCGTATCCACCATTTTATGGTGCATGATGTTAGCAGTAGTCTTTTTAATTTCAGCAGTAGGTTTGTGGTTGCTTAGTGTACAAACTGTGCTTGGGCAAAGTTATGAAGAGATGGTAATTAGTGGGTTTGGTTCTCACGGAGTGCCACCTTGGTTATCGTTCTGCCTGCGTCCGCTATGTATTTCATTTGTTGTTATTATTCTTGGTGCAATTATTGCTGTAGCAGCATTGAGCATTGTTTGTATTCGCAAACGTTGGTGGATGCTTGGTCAATGTGCTTGCATAATTATTTTGGCAGTTGCTGCTGAGCCGTTAAAAAAGATGTTGCCTCGACCAATGCTTATTAATATTGAATATTTATCGACAAATTCAGCGCCATCTGGTCACGCATTGGTGATTGCGGCAGCGTGTGCGTTGCTTATTTGTGCTGTATCTCGCGCGTGGAGAGCGTGGACTGCGCTCGGATCTGCGGTTATAAGTATTTTAGTACAGCTTTCTTTGATTGCAGGGCATTGGCACAGGTCTTCAGATGTACTGATATCATTACTTATTGTAGGTGCAGTAACACTTGCTGTGCTTGCTGGTACTCGCAGTAGTGGAATGGATATGCCAGCATATCGACGCTCATCGATTAGTGTGCAGATTGTGGGAAGCTCTATGATTACGTTGGGAGCGTTAGCCTGTTTGTACGCTGTGTATTTAATCTGGCAGATTTTGCCGGGCGTTGATATTTTTGCGCAATGGGCTTCAGGCGTATCTTATATTGCGACTTATTGGCTGATTATTGGTGTATCTTTGCTGGTTTATGGAGTGATTATGGTAATGCGCCATGCTACAGCTGCTCCACTAAGTCGGCTTGGTTTGGTGGGTGCTCCACCAACGCCGCCGTCAGCTGCATAAGTAATACGTCTATTTTGACTGCTTTTATCCACCGATGCGGAATGGGATAGACGTACAGCATAAGATGCGATACAGTTAGTGCGAAACTTGTAGGCGTATGCCTCTATGCTTGATGTTTTTGTGAAGAAAGGAGCGAATATGGCAGCGGAACATAAGCTAGTCATTGTGGAGTCTCCCACGAAGGCGCGAAAAATTGGCGGGTATTTAGGTAATGGATACACCGTGATGGCGTCAGTGGGGCATATTCGCGACCTCGCTCAACCGAGTCAGGTGCCTGCGTCGCGTAAGGCCGCATTCGGTAAATTTGGTGTAGATATCGATCATGGTTTTGCTCCTTACTACGTTGTTGGTGCCGATAAAAAGAAAACAGTGGCAGATTTGAAGTCTGCGCTCGCCAAAGCTGACGAGTTATATCTGGCAACTGATGAGGATCGTGAAGGTGAAGCTATTGCTTGGCATTTGGTTGAAGCGCTGAAGCCAAAAGTTCCAGTTAAGCGTATGGTTTTTCATGAAATTACCAAAGATGCGATTCAATCTTCGTTGAAGAATACACGTAATGTTGACAATAATATGGTTGATGCGCAGGAAACTCGTCGTGTACTTGACCGTTTGTATGGTTATGAGCTCTCACCAGTGCTGTGGCGAAAAGTTGGGCCTGGTCTTTCTGCGGGTCGTGTGCAATCTGTAGCTACTCGTCTTATTGTTGAGCGTGAACGTGAACGTATGGCATTTACTAAGGCATCTTACTGTGATGTTAGTGCACTTTTGTGTGCAGCTGATACCGATGGTAATGATGTTGATTTTGAAGCTCGTTTGACTGAGCTTGATGGACGTCGTTTGGCTGGTTCTAAAGATTTCAATGCCAATGGTGAGCTTATTGCTGTGAAGGATGATTCTCATCCAGCATTGCATATGGATGCAGTATTTGCTGCGCATCTAGCTGAGTCTTTAAAGAGTGCTGATTTCGTAGTGGATTCTATGGAAACGAAGCCATATCGTCGTCGTCCTTTGCCTCCATTTACTACGTCAACGTTGCAACAGGCTGCTGGTAACCGTTTGTCGATGAGTTCTCGTCAAACTATGCGAGCAGCTCAAGCTTTGTATGAGAATGGCTATATTACTTATATGCGTACGGATTCCGTAACGCTCTCTCAAGAAGCTATTGCTGCTGCTCGTGCTGCAGCTAGTGAAGTGTTTGGTGCACAGTATGTAGCGGAATCTCCTAAACAGTATGCAACTACGTCAGCTGGCGCTCAGGAGGCGCATGAATGTATTCGACCAGCTGGAGCACATTTTTATAATCCAGATGATTTAGCAGATAAATTACCTGCAGATCAGCTCAAACTGTACACGCTTATTTGGCAACGTACGCTTGCTTCACAGATGGCTGATGCTACTGGTTTTACTGCAACAGTTAAGTTGAATGCGGATACTAAAGAACATGGCAATGCTTTGTTCCAAGCCTCTGGCACGGTTATTACTTTTGCTGGTTTTATGAAGGTTTTCGGTAATGCTTCTGCTTCTGATAGTGATAAGGCGTTGCCTCCTATGCAAGCTGGTGATGTACTTGCTGCACGGGATGTTACTGTAGGTGCTCATGAAACACAGCCACCTGCTCGTTATACGGAAGCTTCGCTGGTAAAAACTTTAGAGGCGAAGGAAATTGGTCGTCCTTCTACTTACGCAAGTATTATTTCTACGATTATCGATCGTGGCTACGTGTATGAGCGTGGTCGAGCTTTAATTCCTTCGTGGCTTGCTTTCGCGGTGATTAAGCTTTTGGAAGCTAACTTCCCGAAGTATGTTGATTACGCTTTTACTGCAGACATGGAAAATGGTTTGGATCGAATTGCGCATGGTGAGGAAACTGGTTGCGATTGGTTAACTAGATTCTATTTCGGTTCGGATGATAATTCTGCTAAGTCTGCAGATGAAGTGCATGTGGGTTTGCAACAACAAGTTGCTGAACTTGGTGAAATTGATGCGCGTGAAATTAACACAATTGATATTAGCGATGGTTTACATGTGCGCGTTGGTCGTTATGGCCCGTATTTGGAAGACACTAAAAATCTCGATACTGAGGGGAACCCTCGCCATGCTTCTTTGCCTGAAACATTAGCTCCAGATGAATTAACTGTTGATGTAGCTCGTGAGCTATTGGAAAATAATGCTGAAGGCCCTCGAGTGCTTGGTGTTGATCCTGAAACGGGTGGCACTGTTGAAGTGCGAAATGGCCGTTTTGGTCCATATGTAGCTTTGGTTGATGCACAACATGATAGTGAAGATGCTAAGTCTGATGCTAAGTCTAGTGCTAAATCTGCTAAAGCTCGTCCGAAAATGGCTTCATTATTTAAAACTATGGATCCTGCGACCTTAAGTTTGCAAGATGCTTTGCAGCTTTTACACTTGCCGCGTTTGGTGGGCGAGTATGAAGATGTTGATGCGGAAGGCGTAGTCAAACTTGCGCGAATTGAGGCAAATAACGGTCGTTATGGTCCGTACTTGACTAAAACTTATTCAGCAGTTGATACTTCTGCTGGAGAAACAGTAGAAGCCAAGCCGGAAACGCGCTCGTTGACTAGTGAAGACGCTATTTTTAGTACGACCTTAGAAGAAGCTCAAGCTTTGTTCGCACAACCAAAATATGGAAAGCGCACGCGTGGTGCTGCTAAGCCGCCGTTACGTGAGCTTGGAGATGATCCTGAAACTGGGAAACCAGTAGTTATTAAAGATGGTTTCTATGGGGCTTATATTACTGATGGTGAAACGAATCGCACATTGCCAAAGCAATATACGCCTGAGTCGATTGATCCACAGGATGCGTTTGCATTGTTGGCTCAAAAGCGTGCTGCAGGTCCTGTAAAACGTAGTAAGAAGCGTGCTACTAAAAGTACTACAAAGTCTACTGCAAAGAAGTCTACTGCAAAGAAGTCTAGTACTAAAAAAGCATCGGAATAAAATCTAAATCTTAAGTAGACCTTGCGTATGGAGTCACAAAATATGGAGTCACAAAATATGGCATCTCAAAATGGTGATTTTTCAGTCGGTTGTGCTTGCGGAGGAAACTGTGGTTGCGGAGGAGCGGAGCCCGCTGTGCGTAAAGGCTTATTTATTTCGTTTGAGGGTATTGATGGCGTCGGAAAAACAACGCAAGTTGAAGCACTAAAAGAACATTTGCAATCAACAGGGCGCGAAGTAGTTGTTACCTGCGAGCCAGGTGGTACTGCTCTCGGAAAATCTTTACGAGAACTGTTGTTGCATGGATCTTTTGTGTCTTCGAGAACTGAGGCGCTTCTTTTTGCTGCCGATCGTGCTCAACATGTGGCTCAGGTAATTCGTCCTGCGCTAATTCGTGGGGCAATAGTAATTACAGATCGTTATATTGATTCTTCGCTTGCATATCAAGCAGGTGGACGTGAACTAACAATGGACGATATACGAAACCTTAGTGAATGGGCTACAGACTCTCTGTGGCCGGATCGTACGTATTTGCTAGATATGCAGCCGGAAGCAGCTTTTGCGCGTTTGCACAGGCAGCAGGATCGCATGGAGTCCGCTGGAATTGATTTTGCAAGACGCACGCGTGAAGCTTTTTTGGATTTAGCACAGGAATCTGCAGATAGGTATCGCGTATTAGACGCTACGTGTTCAGCACAATCGTTATCTAAATTGATTGCGCAAGATGTAAATAATGCGATTGAAGAACTTAACGCTCAATAAATGTAAATCGTGAAGCGCAGCAACATAACGAAGCGCAGCTACATAGTAAAAAATATGAGGGGGTGAAGCAATGAGTGTGTGGGATAGTGTTGTTGGTCAAGGACAGGTAGTTCAGCGTTTGCAAAAAGTTGCTTGCGCAGATGCAAGTAAAATAGCGCAATCTTGGCTTATTTGTGGTGCTGCCGGTTTTGGCAGCGTGCAAGTTGCGCGCGCTTTTGCTGCAGCTCTTGAAAGCCCAGATCATGGCGAGTGTGAAAATGGAGAGCTGAGTAAAACTGCTAAGGAAGTTCTGAGTGGTTCGCATCCGGATGTGCATATGCTCACTACTGAAGGCGTGACCTTGAGTGTGGATGCTGTGCGCGAAGTTATTGGCATTTCTGAACAAATGCCGAGTACAGCTCCATGGAGAATTATTATTATTGAAGATGTCGGACGCATGTTAGAGCGCAGTACCAATGTGCTTCTGAAAGAAATTGAAGAACCAAGTGAACATACGATTTGGTTACTCTGTGCTGCTAGTACTCAAGATGTATTGCCAACTATTCGTTCTCGTACGCAAGTTGTGCAATTAGCTATGCCGGACGAGCAATCCGTAGTTGAGTATCTTATGAAAAAAACCAGTGCGGATAGCAAACTAGCACATCGTGCAGCTAGGCTATCTCAAGGGAATATAACTACTGCATTGCTATACGCAAGTGATGAGCATGCTGTAAGTAGACGAGATGAGCTGATTGCAGGTTTGCTGCGTTTGCATGATGCTAGTGATGCAATTCTACTTACTTCCATGCTTATTGAGGACGCAAAAAGCCAAGCGGAAAATGAAATTCAGCGAAACGTTGATGCTCAGCAGAAAGAATTTCGCAGAATTAACGGTTTGCGTGACGAAGATCGTGTTCCTCCTAAGTTACGCGCAGCTTACAATGCAATCGGTAAAAAAGATGAAGTAAAACGTAAAATCACGCGTGTAAGTCGAGATGTATTAATGCGTTCACTTGATGCGATTGCAAGTGTATATCGTGATGTTTTAGTCGTGATTCATGGTGCACAAGATTCTTCGCCGCTCATAAATCAGGAATATCAAGCAAATATTGTAGCGTTATCACAAAGATTTACAGCTACTCAGGTTCTGAATGATGTTGATAGCATTGCTGCAGCTCGCCGACGGCTCGCAGGCAATGGCAACACAACGCTTGTTTTTGAAGCGCTCTTTTGTTCACTGCTTGGGTAAAGTCACTAAAATTTAGTGACTGCATAACTTCAAACTTGTTGAACATATACGTCATTGAGGTAGTGGATACTTGAAGTATGAATATTTCAACAGATTTCACTACTATTCCGGATGATTATTCTAAGGCTGCGCCGACGCAGAACAAAATTAACGGAGTACCGGTAGTCTCCTTCCCGTTTTACGTTGATGACATGCCACCTTTTGTGCATTATTTGCATTGGCGTTTTGTTGACGACGATGCAATACCTGTATGCGGTTTTGAGTGGATTCACTGGACTGCTGCAAACGTGCCTGTTGAAGCGTTAATGTTTGATTTTAACGATTCTCATGCTTTGCAAATACCGCAAGATTTTTCTCGTACTATGCAGTCGATGATTCCTGAAGCCGTGCAAGGACGTAACTCGCAAGCAAGTAGGTTTGTTGGCTGCACTGACCCAGCAATTACTATGCACTACAATGGTCCGCAGCCTCCTGATAAAGATCACGAATACATGTTTGAAGTTTTTGGCACAGAAAAGCCTTTGCCAAATCTTCAACAAGGATTCTACATGAATGAATTATTGCGCGAAGTGAGAAACGTAACATCAGGTGTAGATGCTGGTGGCATGTTCCTTACTGGTAAAGCTTAAACGCAAGTATGAGAGCAACCAATTATGATTGCAATTAACGCCTAAGCGTTAGAATCAAAAAGTAATAAATCTAAAAAATATAAAACCTAAAAACAGGGGATGCAAATATGGCATGCACAACAATTCTTGTTGGTCGAAAAGCAAGTTATGACGGGTCTACGCTTATTGCGCGCAATGAAGACTCAGCCAATGGCGAATTTAATCCAAAACGTTTAGTAGTAGTAAAGCCGGAAGATCAGCCTCGCGTTTATAAGTCAGTTCTTAGCCACGTAACAGTTGAGTTGCCGGATAATCCAATGCAATACACAAGCGTGCCAAACGCAGACTTGCGCGAAGGAATTTGGGGAGAAGCTGGCGTCAACGAAGCAAACGTTGCAATGAGCGCAACAGAAACGCTTACATCTAATGAGCGTGTGCTAGGCGCAGACCCAATGGTTGAACTTCAGAAGGCACAAGGCAAAGTTGGCGATGCTGACTACAAGCCGGAAGTTCCAGGTGGAATTGGCGAGGAAGACTTCCTAACGCTTGTTTTGCCTTATATTCGTAGCGCTCGCGAAGGCGTTGAGCGTTTGGGTGCGTTGCTTGAAAAGTACGGCACTTATGAAATGAACGGCGTTGCGTTCTCTGATGTGAACGAGATTTGGTGGCTTGAAACCGTTGGCGGCCATCATTGGATTGCTAAGCGTGTGCCGGATGAAGCTTATGTTGTGATGCCAAATCAGCTTGGAATTGACGAGTTTGATTTGGATGATGCTTTTGATGCTCAAGAGGAACACATGTGCTCGGCTGATTTGCTTGAGTTTATTGAAGAAAACCATTTGGATTTGTCGGTAGAAAACGCTTCGCCGTTTAACCCTCGTGACGCTTTCGGCTCTCATTCGGATGCCGATCACGTGTACAACACTCCTCGCGCATGGTTTATGGAGCGTTTCTTGAATCCTTATGACGAAGTGTGGGATGGAAAAGATGCAGATCACCGTCCGGATAGCAACGATATTCCTTGGGCTCGCCAGCCTGAGCGCAAAGTCACAGTTGAGGATATTAAGTACGTTTTAAGCTCGCATTATCAGGGCACTGAGTATGATCCTTACGGCAAACTTGGCGATGAGCACACTCGTCACATGTTGCGCCCAATCGGCATTAACCGTCAAAGCGAACTTGCAGTAATGCAAATCCGCCCTTACGTGCCAGAAGCAATGCGTGCAATTCAGTGGATTACTTACGGCTCTAATCCTTTCAACTCTTTAATTCCGTTCTATCCGAACGTAAATCGCACTCCGAAATATTTGGAAGATACGACTACTCGCGTAACAAGCGAAAACTTCTATTGGGAGAATCGTATTATTGCAGCTCTTGCGGATGCTGCTTTTAACGATACTGCAAACGCAATCGAGCGTTACCAGGAAACTGTTGGTTCTCTTGGTCATGCAATGGTTAAGAACACAGATGGCGAAATCGCTGATTTGCTTGGCGTTTCTTTGAGAGATTACGAGCCAGAGCATGAAGTTGGGGAAGGCGAAGATTGCGATAATTTAGTTCGCGATCCTGAGGCTATCGTTGCTGAGCTTCGTAACGACAAAGTACGTGAGGCTTTGGCTGTAGCAAACGACGATATGGCAGCAAAGTTGAAGAAAGAAACCGATTCTTTGCTTGACACAGTGCTGTACATCACTAGCATGCGTATGAAGAATGGTTTTAATCGTTCCGATCACTGAAATGTAATTACATAAGTTTTCTTATAAATAGATACAGAAAAACTTATGAAAATAATGTAATGACTTAAGTGCCTTCCGAAGAAATGAACTTTTTATTTCATGAGGAAGGCATTTTTGTTATGTTTTGTTACTTTGTTATAGATGTTACTAATAACGTGCATAGTTGTTGGGCGTGCTGTCTATGCTGAGCGCAAGCAATCGTATAGTATGAATCATGTAACTTAATTTCCGCATGCATTGTTGTGCAATATGCCTATGAAAGAGGGGTACATGAGCATTCTTGATTCATACACTACAACATTCGGTTTAGTAAAAAAAATTGATGCTTTTGGATACGTGGACTATCTTAAGCAGCATCCTGAGGAGCCTCGTAAGCATGGTAAAGTGCTTCTTGTTACTGCTGATACTCCGTTGAAAGCTTCTCGTGGTGAAGGTAAAACAACTACAACTATCGCGTTGGTTGATGCTTTGCGTGAACGTGGTGTAGATGCGGCTGCGGTTCTTCGTCAACCAAGTATGGGTATTACGGCTGCTGGTTCTAAAGGTGGTGCAAGTGGTGGCGGCAAGTCTTCGCTTTCTCATCCTGAGTTGATTGACTGGGGTTTGTGCGGCGAAATGGCTGCTATTGCTTGCGCACAGAATTTGCTGGTTTCGTTTGCAGAAAAAGCAATTGACGAAGGTAAACTGGATACTATTTTGGTTCCTCGTGTAAGTGAAGTTCCTTCGCGTTCACTTCGCAGTATTGCTGTTGATTTTGGTAAGGGCACTGTTCCTGAGCGTGTGGTGCTAACTCCTACTTGCGAGCTGATGCAAATCGTGGTTCTTTCTCGCAGCATGGGTGAAATTTCTGAGCGCGTTGCTGCTATGATTGCTGGCACAAAAGAAGGTAAGCCTGTTAAATTTGGTGAGTTTGTGGATTTGTGGCGAATTACCAATATTCTTGCCGACGCTGTAAAGCCTGCAAAAACTGAGACACTTAATGGTTCTCCGATTTATGTTCATTGTGGCCCGTTTGCGAATGTTTCGCTTGGTATTCCAAGTTTGGTAAGCGTTGAAATGGCTTGCGCTGAGCATGATGTAGTGGTTGTGGAAGCTGGCTATGGTACGGATGCTGGTGCGCAAAAGTGGCTGGATATTGCTGCTCGCGAGTTTGGTGCTCAGTGGCCTGCCGCTGCTGTGGTTGTGACTCGCGCAACAACTTGGCGTGATGATGAAACCTTGGCTTGGCGTTACCCGTTCCATGTTGCGCGACTGGAATCGCTTAATATTCCTACTTTCCCGTTGATTAATTTGTGGGAAGGTGAGGATGATCAAGTGCCTGAATTGTTGGAGCAGGCTCAGTCTTTGGGCTTCCGTAAGCCAATTGTTGGCAATTTGTTCCGCGACGGCGGCGATGGTTTGGCAGATCAGCTTGACGATTTTGTGTCTGTAATTAGTGCTGATGCTGAAACGCAAGTGCCAGAAAGTCGCAGAGGTCAAGCGCTTTTGGATCGCGTTAAGTTGCTGTGTGAAGAAGCTTACGGTGTTCCAACTGAGCGCGTGATTGAAAAAGCTGGTTTTGAGGATTCGTTATCTGCGGCTGAGGATTTGTGCGCAAATGCAGGTGTTGAATTTGATGATCTTGCGTTAGTGGCAGTCAAGTCTCCTGCAACTATGACTGATGATGATCACAAGCCAGCTGAAGAGCGTACTGTTACTTTAAAGAAGGTGGAAGTTCACGCCGGTGCTGGTGTTGTGCAAGTAAACCTTACTGCATCTCTTACAACGCCAATGCCAAAAATTGTGTGATTTTTTCTTCTTTGTATAACAAAACGTCGCGAGTGTTTTCCTATGTGAAGCATAAGCGACGTTTTTGTTTGTAAGCATTGTTTTTGCTATGCGAGGAATGTGCTCGCTACAATGATGTGCGAGTACTCCGCATGCAGTAGCTGAAGGATTAGCCGAAGCCTAAGGTCCCGCCGGTAACTGAGAATCCGAAACCGAAGGATCAGCCAAAGCCAAAGATTCCACCGGTAACTGAGAAGCCATCTGAAGATAAGACTTCTGTTGATCATAATCCTCGCCACAATGACAACACAACTTCGTATGACCATATGAAGAATGAGCTAGCAAAGACAGGTGTAAGTGCAATCGTTCTTGTTGTTGCAGCTGTTGTTATGTTTGTATTAGATTTGATGAATAAACTGAAGTTGCATCTTCGTAGAGGTAAGCATAGAGAATAAATACGCGTAACTCAATTTAAAAAGATGCGTGTAAAAATAAGAATGCCCTTGAGGGATTTGTGTCCTTCTTGGGCATTTTGTTATGTCTAAACTTTAGAAATTTATTATTTGACTATCTATTTATTGTACTACAATATTGTAGTACAATATTGCTATGAGGAGAGTAAGAATTATATTCGAAAATCATAGTAATAAGCATGGCTTAACTTCAGAAGATATTGCTTATGCTGTAGAAAATCCAATAAAAACTGAAGAAATGGAGTATAAAGGTGTTTTATATATACGTTTAACTGGTAAGCATGATGATGTATTAATGCCATCAATTGGTATCGTTATGAAAATTGAAAATAATACTTTGCGTATTTATCATGCGGGGAGTGGTGAACAATCATTTTGGGATTTACCTTTTGATGATTGGGTGAAGGAATACAAGATAAAATAGATTATAGTTTGTTTACAACAGATTATTTGTAGGAATTAGAAGGTAAAAGCATGGCCAAAGTAATTGAGCATAATGGAACTACTATTGTTCAGTGCGAAGGCGATGAAGCGCGTGAGCATATGAATAATTTAATAATGAATCTTACAGATACTGACAATATGGAAGATGCTCATGTTGCGCTTGTTGGGCGACCGCCTATTATGAGCGATCTCGAAGCATCTACAATTATTCAATTTCGCATACCTAAATCTTGGAAAGACAAAATTGCAGAAGATGCAAAAAAAGAAGGCGAATCTACAATTAGCGAGTATCTACGTTCACTGTTAATGAGGCGCCATCGAGAATTACAATCTGCCTAACTGTTGAGTTTTGCGGGCGCGACGACCTGCTTTAGCGCTTAGAGCGTAGCGCGCGAAAGCAACTCGGAGCGGAAACTCGCTAAAGTTGGGAGTCCAGTGGACTTCCAACGCGAGTTTCGTAGCGAGCGCGTTAACCGCAGGAGCCGTGTGCTCTTTGCGGGCAGATATTTTGCGAATGTAGTAGTATATTCGGCTGTAAAAGTTGCGTGCATTTAAATAGTTGGCTAGGAGCAAAAATGAGCGAGATTGAATCTGAAGAAACGAAAACGAATACTTCAGAGAACCGCGATGTATGCGGTACAGTCGTTCTCGCAGCAACGCCTATTGGCAATATGGGTGATGCCTCTGCGCGACTTATTAATCTGCTCGAGACTGCAGATATTGTTGCTGCAGAAGATACGCGTAGGTTGTATGATTTAGCGAACCGTCTTGGTGTGCATGTTGGCGGTCGCGTGATTGCCTATCACGATCACAATGAACGAAACAAAGCGGATGGTTTGCTAGATGAAGTTGCACAGGGTGCGCAAGTTCTTGTGGTATCGGATGCTGGAATGCCAACTATTAACGACCCAGGTTTAGCAATTGTTCGTCGGGCTATTGAACGTGGTTTGCCTGTTACATGTGCACCTGGTCCGAGTGCAGTTTTGGATGCGCTGGCATTATCTGGACTTCCGACCGATCGTTTTTGTTATGAGGGCTTCTTGCCTCGTAAATCAGGCGAGCGTCAACAGCACTTGCGTTCGTTGAAAACAGAGCGCAGAACAATAGTATTCTATGAGACTCCACACCGCATCGCAGAAGCTATGGAAGATGTGCTGTCTGTGCTTGGCTCTCATCGTTCAATGGCTTTATGTAGAGAGTTAACAAAAGATTTTGAAGAGATTCGCCGAGGAACGGTGCAGAGTATTCATGATGGAGTGCTTTCTGATCCTCCTCGCGGTGAAATAGTGTTGGTTATTGCTGGTGCTAGTGATGAAGAAGTGCAGGCAGAAAGTTCTGAATTAAGCATAGATTCACTTGCAAAATTAGCGATTGATTGTGCTGAAACAGAAGGGTTGCGCATTAAAGATGCAATCACAAAAATAGTGAAAGAGCATCCTTTTGCTGACGGATCATACGCTAATCGCAAACAGGTTTACTCGGCCTGTCTTGAACAAAAAGGTGAAGCAGCGTAAAGCGAGTGTATTACGCGTAATTTATTCTTAACTCTTGTCATATGCGGAAAAAAGTACTTCAAAACTGTAGCGGACATCAGGTCCGCCCTGCTGTGAAATGTATTCTAAAAGTTGTGCGTCAGCAGTTGGGTTGGCTATAACCCATTTGCGCAATTCTGGTATGTGTTTGGCTATATACCATAATATTTTAGGTTGCGTAGTAGGATCGACTGCAACAAGTGGTGTCAATATTATTGGTGGTTGAGGAGGCATGCTTGCTTTTTGAGTAGTGTTAGATTGTATTGGCATAGTTTGCTCATTTCGTTGTAATATCGTGTAGCCAGTTTCGAGCGTGAATAGATCCAGGAAAGTACGGATTGTTATCGATAATTTGTTTGCACTTATGTAGGTCGATGCAATAGCGTGATATCAGTAATTGAGCAATATCTTTTCTGCATAGTTCATACTTTTCGCTATTGCTTGGAGTATATGCTAAATCGCAAATAGTGCGTTCTGGTGTTGTAATGCGTATTTTTCCCAATACTACGAATTCTTCATTGCTTAAATGTCTACGAAATGAGCGGATTGTGCGCCCATGTGGTTTTCTACGTAGATGCCCATAATCAATAACATCTATATTTTCAGGGAAATTACCTCCTACCCAAACCCATGCTGCTGTAAATAAACAAGCTATGCTTTCTGTAGTTATGAAATTGCTGACTATACTACTTCTGCCTTGCGTAGATGTAGCGGTTTTATGTGAATAGCCAGTATTGAGCGTGAGTTGATTTAATACGCCGATTTTTGAAAGTTTTTTCATACACATAGGTCCTGGTAGATGGTTGTTATCAAGCAATGGTGGGAATTCTTCTTGCGGAATTTCATTAGTTTGTTGCAATGTATGTCTTCGTTGTTGTGCCATGTTCTACTCCTTCTTATTTCTTCTTATTTCTTCTTATTTCTTTGCATGCGAATCGTTTTTATGCCCACTTGTTTTTCTTTATGCTGTTTTCGTGTTTTTGTTGCTAGGCGTTTTTGTTACATATAGTGAGATTATGTTGTGCTGTCTGTGTTTGGCAGAAAATTTGTGTAAATTGTGGATATGTGAATAGGTAGAGAGAAAAATGATTTTTATACACTGTTATTGTGGACTAAGTTAGTAACGTGTGCGATGTTATTGTGCACATATTCACATTTTTAAAATGCAATGTTGCACTCATTGGCTTATTTGTGTAAAGCGTTTTGAACGTAAATTAGGTATATATTACGACGATTTTTATATTGCCGCACTATCTTTGCCTGAGCTGAAATATTTTTTCTTATTGGGCAGATTATGCGTAATTTTTTTAGTTTGGATGTATTTCTTGAATTTTACTGTGTACATTTGCTGGCACTGTCCGCGCTGAACAAGATAATATTGGGCTATGAGTCATATTTTGGTGAATGTTGCTTGGCCGTATGCTAACGGCCCTCGTCATATTGGTCATGTTGCAGGATTCGGGGTACCCTCGGACGTGTACGCGCGCTACGAGCGTATGAAGGGCAATGACGTATTGATGGTATCTGGTACTGATGAGCACGGTACCCCAATTTTGGTTGAGGCAGATAAAGAAGGTGTTTCTGCGCAAGAGCTTGCAAACCGCTATAATCGCGTCATTACCAAGGATTTGTGCGATTTGGGCTTGAGTTACGATTTGTTTACGCGCACAACAACCGCAAACCATGAGCATGTGGTTCAGGAGATGTTCCGCCAGTGTTTAAAGAACGGTTATATTTATAAAGGTACGCAGAAGGTTGCTATTTCTCCTTCTACTGGTCGTACCTTACCTGACCGCTATATTGAGGGCACATGTCCATTGTGTGGTGCAGACGGCGCTCGCGGGGATCAATGTGATGCTTGTGGCAATGAGCTTGATCCAGATGAGTTGATTAATCCTGTTTCAAAGATTAATGGTGAAACTCCACGTTTCGAAGAAACTGAGCATTATTTCCTTGATTTGCCTGCTTTAGCTGAAGCGAACGTTAATTGGCTTCATTCTCGTGATGGTTGGCGTACTAACGTCATTAACTTCTCGCTTGGTTTGTTTAAGGAAGTAAAGCCTCGAGCTATTACGCGCGATATTGATTGGGGTATTCCTGTTCCTGTTGAAGGTTGGGTAGATAACCCTAATAAGCGTTTGTATGTATGGTTTGATGCGGTTATTGGCTATCTGTCTGCATCTATTGAATGGGCGCGTCGTCAAGGCAAGCCGGATGCGTGGCGTGACTGGTGGTGTGATCCAAAGTCTCCTGGCTATTACTTTATGGGTAAAGATAATATTACGTTCCATTCTCAGATTTGGCCTTCAGAAATGCTTGCGTATAACGGAGCTGGTTCTAAGGGTGGTGAGGCTGGTGTTTACGGCCCACTTAATATGCCTGAGCAGGTTGTGGCTTCTGAGTTTATGACTATGGAAGGCAAGAAGTTTAGTTCTTCGCGTGGCATTGTGATTTATGTGAAGGATATTTTGGCGCGTTATCCTGTGGATGCAGTTCGTTACTACATTTCTATTGCAGGTCCTGAAAATTCTGACGCCGATTTTACTTGGGCTGAGTTTGCTCGTCATAATAACGAAGAACTTGCAGCAAGCTGGGGTAACCTAGTAAATCGTGTAGCAAATCTTATTAATAAGAACTTTGGCGCGATTCCTCCACTCGATGAGGATTCTATGACTGCAATGGATCGTGCGCTTCTCGATCAAACTTCTGACGCATTTGCTTTAGTGGGTAGCTTGATTGAGCGACATCGTCAAAAGAATGCTCTTACGGAAGCTATGCGCATAGTTGCAGATATTAATAAATATATTTCTGCAACTGAGCCTTGGAAAATTAAGGATGATGAGGCTCGCCTTGGCACTGTGTTGCATGTTGCAGCTCAGGCTGTTTCGGATGCAAATCATCTTCTTGCGCCGTTCTTACCTCATTCAGCGCAGAAGGTTTGGGAAGCTCTTGGTGGCACAGGAGTATTTTCGCCGTTACCTCGCATTGAAGAGGTTGAGGATTTGGATAATCCAGACTTTAAGTATCCGATTATTACGGGTGATTATCGTTTGGGTGAAACTGTACATCCGTGGGAGAGCGAGGAGTTGGTGGCGGGCACACCTGTTCCGAAGCCAACGCCTATTTTTGCCAAGATTCCGAAGGAAGCAGTTGATGAAGAACTTGAGCGTTTTGCTACTGCATTAGCTGAGCGTCAGCGTGTTGAAGCTGAAAGACTTGCTGCGGCAAAAAAATCTTTGGCAAATAGTGGGAATTAAGTTGGAATTTTCCGTGAAAGTATCATAAAATTACAAAAAATAGTGGTTGTTTCGTTCTTGAAAAATATTTTAAGGAAATTTTAAGGAAAAACCACTTTTCTTTGAACGAATGTTTAGTTATACTAACATATGTTAATGGTTCGCCATTAGCGAGGTTCATTTTTGAACCCCATAATTGAAACCTTCTTCTCTCTTTCTCTCTGCCCCGGCGGGTTTCTCTTTCCCGCCGGGCTTCTTTTTATCTTTTTATCCTTCGCAAGTATTCGCAAAGCCTCAGCACTGGTACTAACTCAGGGTAAGCGGCAAAAAAGTGTGTCTATTAGTCGGTGTGTCTTGAGTGAGAAATCGGCTTATTGCAGTAAGTGAATGTGTTATATAGTTTATTAATGTTT